>Ga0172377_10000894_pt1 | contig 29244 bp, 23 predicted proteins | sample Pumphouse3metaG_FD_119749 | JGI IMG/M metagenome (GOLD analysis project Ga0172377, IMG submission 119749) | Leachate microbial communities from a municipal landfill in Southern Ontario, Canada - Pumphouse #3 metaG | ecosystem: Engineered > Solid waste > Landfill > Unclassified | place: Canada... | reverse complement strand
CGCCACGACCGAAGCAATCTCTTGAAATGTTCGATTTTATTGTGGATTGCTTCGTCACTCACTTCGTTCGTTCCTCGCAACGACGGGCGGTGGAACGCGGAGTTACTGCGGAAGACTGAAATGTTACTGACAAACAGACTTGGAGAGGTCTGACCCCCGACTCGTATATGCAACCGCTTAATATGTTAAGATATAAAAAATTCAGAAAATGAACTGTTGACTCTAAGTTATCTATGCAGTATAATCTGAGTGTAAGATATAAAAAAGTAAGTTAAGTATTTCGGCGCAGTCGGATAAAAGAGAGTTGTCTGCGCAATGGCATTTTGCAATCTGAGTTATTAAAGGTTTATAAAAAAGGGGAGCCGGAAAAATGAAGAATTTACAATTCAAAAACTCATTTTTCAATAAAACGGTCGCTATTGTTCTTGTAGCGGCATTTTCATTCTATAATTGCGACATAAGTCTCGCTATACCGGACGCCGATATAAAAGCTCCGGATGTTACAGCTGAGAGTTCAATGCTGTCTGTGGAAGACATAGGAATAGCCATAGACGCCGGGACTGTGAGATCAAAATTCACCGGAGAGACCGGCAGGACAATTGTGCATATACAAGATGCCCACTGTAATTTTGAGGCGCAGAGCAATATCAGCCGTATACTTGAACAGCTTTCAAAGGATTCCGGCATAGATATGATATCGGTAGAAGGCGCCGAGGGTAACGTAGATACCGCATGGTTCAGGGCTTTCCCGGATGCCGAAATACGCAGGGAAGTGGCCACGTATTTCATGAAAAAGGGGGAGATAACGGGCGCTGAGTTTTTCTCCATAAATTCGGATTATGACGGAACCATATTCGGAGCGGAAACAAGGGACTATTACGTGCAGAACCTGCGCGCCTTTCTCGATATGTATCCTTATAAAGACTCTATAATCGAATATCTCAACGGTCTAAAATCTGTGGGAGGGAGACTTAAATCTATTATTTATCCTCCGAAGTTGAAAGAATTGGACCGTAACATAAACGCGTTCGAGCATAAGGAAATGGATCTCAGCAAATATGCCGAATATCTTGAAAAAGCGTCTATTGAAAACGAGATAAACAGACGGATGCATGGAAATTTCGGTAAGCTTATTGATACGCTGGAATACGAAAAAAAAATAGACTTTGATATTGTGGACGGTGAGAGGACAAGATATATAGACAGTATCTCAGAGATGCTGTCTAAAGAAGATATGGCCGAACTTGTGGCCCAGAGCATAAGGTTTAAAAAAGGGTATATAAAATCCGTAGACTTTTATTCCCATTTGCGGGATCTGGCAAAAGAGCATAATATACCCATGCTTCAGGAATATCCCAACCTTTTTTACTATTACATATACTCCAAAATATACGACGGCATCGAGATAGAGGAACTTTTCAGGGAAATAGATATTATTGAACGGGCACTCAAAGAGGCTCTCATAAAAGATGATGTCCAGTTGAAACTTGATAAGTTTTCGGAAAAGGTCGACAAATTGATAAGCCTCGTCAATATAGAGCTCACGAACGATGATTATGACCGTTTCAGCCAGATGGCCGGAGCTTTCTCTATTAACGATGTTGTAGATTTTTACGGCAGTATGGCGGTAAGATACAACCTCAACTATTCAATGGGAACCGTACCCGATGTTGTGAGAGAAAATCTTCCCAAAATGGTGGATTTTTATGAAATAGCCATTAAGCGCGATATGGCGCTTGTAGAGAACACTTTAGCCCAGATGGAAAAAGAAGGTAAAGACAGGTCCGTTCTCATAGCCGGAGGTTTCCACACAAGAGGCATGGTAGACCTTCTGCAAAGAAAAGGCATTTCATATGTTGTCGTAACTCCCAAAATAACCAAGGACGTAGAATCTCCTTATATACAGGTACTGACCAATCAGAGGACTTCCATAGAGGAAATAATAACAGAAAGCGCCATGCCGGGGACGAAAACTCTGTCTTCGGAAGGCAGTTCAGGCGCGGGAGCAAGCGATATGCTGGCTCCTCCCGTAATAAGCTGGGCAATATCATTGGGAGAGAGCGGTTTGAAAAATTTTTTGAAAGGCCTGCCAGATGAATTTATAAATGGTCTTGTAGATAAAGCAGAAGAGGTCAAAGAAGAAAGCAACTCCATGTCAATTAAGTTATGGCTGCGCAAGGTCATCGAAAACGCTTCCCCTGAAGGAACAACTATTCCCGAAAAGATCGAAGGTATTAAAGAATTGCTTAATAACAATGAGTATAAAAAAGTAAGAGAGCGGCTTAGCGACGGCACATATCTGGCTGTGCTTTTTTATCTGCGTATGAAAGAAGATCCGGAGGTTAGTGACAGTCCCGAGATACTACAGTATCTTGAAACAACCTACGTCGAATATGGAAAATTATGCGGGGAGCTTGGTTTGACAGTTTCTTTTGAGTCTTTGATGAAGGATCCTCAATGGGGATTGGGACGACAGGCCGTAGGAGAGGTCTTGACTCCGGAAGAAGATGGCATTTTTAGGACTGTTCTGAGACAAAAATTTTCGGAAAGAAAACCAGGGGGGAACTATGAGGAATCGGTTCCCGGAGTAGATGGTTTTGTTATACAACTTCACGATGGCCTTGTGGAGGCCTTGGTCAATGCGGGCATTCCCCTGAACAAGGCCGTTAACATCCGTCCGTCGACATATGACGGAAGACAGATGGATATCGACAGAGCGATCTTTGACAGGTTGCCCGAAGAAGTAGTCCGACGGATAGTCGATCATGAAATGGCGCATATAGCCATAGCTATAGGAAGAGAGAGCGGTCTGGGTGCTCTGCAAAGCGAGAAGGAGAGGGAAGCCTTCGCGGCTTGGCAGGAGTGGAAGGACAAGACGCCGCAGGGTCAGGAAAAACTTCTTTCAGAACTGGGGTATGATGTGAGTGATATACAGGACAATATAGCTATGATGTCTATCGGTATTCTGGTAAGAGGAACGGCGGATGTTTATCCCGATGATGTTTTAAGAGTCGCGATTGATAGAGGGGATCCCGTACCAGGCGCGAATGATCTACTTGAAGATCCTGTCCATACTCATGAGGCCATAGTAATTTTGGAGAAGGCTCACGATCCGAAAGACGCCGATGTTGCTGGAGTTCACGAACAAATCGATATAGTTGGGCCCGGTACTGTGAAGGCTCCTGAGATACTGGAAGGGAGACAGTATTTTGTACACGTAGAGAGTGGAGAGGTCGAGGTGACGATCGACGGCAAGACGAAACAATTGGCGGTATGGACAGCCATAGACCCGTCGGAAAAACCGGATTTCCGAAAGACAGGTCCACGTTCCGCAGTCCTGAAATTTTACTACTCTCCCAATGAGCGTGAGACAAGGGCGTATACTACCCTGGCGGCAGTCGTGAAGCATGCGGGTACTCTTGCCGAAATGACTGAACCGGTAATGGTTCATGCGCCCAAAAGGATGTTCGCCTCGAGTGATATAGGATCGGTGAAATGGATACAGGATATGATGAGGCGGTTGACCCATCCGGAATTTCGTCTGTCGGAATATCAGGATCTGAAAGGTTTTGGTGTTAGAGATTTGAAAGAGGGTTATACCCACGTGGTTATAGGCACACAGACTGATCTGACCAACTCTTTGAAGGATGATAAAATAAGCTCCAATTTGTCAAGCGTAAGGGTGTTGCCCATAGAGGATAATGCGGTAAGTAACCCAAACGCCAGCTGGGATTTTAGTGTAGAAGCTGTTAGCTGGGCGGTTATAGCCGGTGCAGCTACCCCTTTGCAGATACAGGCTTTGCAGGATGGAAACGATTTTACAAGTCCCGCGGCTGACATATACAAATTCCTTACAAGGATCCGAAAACCGGACAAAGAAGAGGAGCTCAAACCTCGGGACTTGTACATGATGATGCCCTATAAAGAGATCCAAGACGCTGTAACTACAACTGACGTGAAAAAAAGGATAACCATTGATGAAGATTTTTTCGACAATTTTCTTGCGGATGTTGGAAAACGCATAACGAATTTGGTAAAACAGATACTTTTTACAATGCCCATAAAACCTTTCAATCCGATGAAAGCTCTGAAAAGCAGATTAAAAGTCATGTGGTCGGTATAAAACAAGTCGGGGAGACCCGACATACAGAGAGAGCACAAAGCCAAACCACCTCCCCCTCGGTAAGGCGCGCTCTCTCTGTTTATTTATGGGGATACACACACGGGCGGATTACGTCCACACACGTCATCCGCACCTCCATGCGCGCCGCCCGCACGGTCATGCGCGTCGTCCGTACGTCCATGCGCGGGGATTATCGATTATATATTTGCGTATTCGCGCGAGATCCGATTCGGTACGGATTATGTGTTCATAATAATTACGTTGCCATAGGCGGACGGCCGGCGTTCCGCGGATTGTGTTTATTTGTTTGGTGGCCGCGGATTTGAATGAACGTACAATTGTCGATAATGACCCGGATACCGGTTGCCCAAACCGTTCGATTGTCACATTGCGGCAATCGTCCATTGTAACGTTCGGGGAATTGTTAATCGTAGGGGCACGGCATGCCGTGCCCCTACGTGTCGGTACAATGTTTTTGTTATGCGATAAACCGTCATGTTCGCCGATCATTATTATTCCATGCACATGATCCGGCATTACAATGTGTTTGTCCAATTCAACATGCGGAAAATGATCGGGGATTTCATTCCAACATTTATCGACGATTTTTCCGATGTCGTTTAATATCATTTTTTCATTTTTGATATGACCGAATATATTACGGTTTTTGTGCGATTGGGGCACGGCATGACGTTGGGGTACGGCATGACGTAGGGGCACGGCATGACGTAGGGGCACGGCATGCCGTGCCCCTACGTTGCGTGTATGACCATCCCCGGTGTTGCGTGTATGACCATCCCCGGTGTTGCGTGTATGACCATCCCCGGTGTTGCCCGGACGTCTATCCACGCATATTGTCACATAATATGCGCCTGGATTTGTGTAATCGTAATTTTTTAAACGTATTGATCTTCGGTTTCCCGGCATATGACCCCCAAAACGGCGGGGAACCCCCGCCAACCCGACAGGGCGGGGAAACCCCGCCCATACACATCGTGGGAACAAGACGTAGGGGCGCGGTCCCCGCGCCCTAAGAAGAAGCAACAAAACGCAAAAGCGCCCGAAAAGACGAAACAGGGCGGGGGAACCCCGCCCATACATATGAAGACGGGTTTTTTATCGGAAATTCTTTCATTTTTTTTGTTTGTGTCGTACAATTAGCGGGATGAAGGATCGCGGGGATGACATGAAAAACGTTTCGGACGCGGGTGTAATGGCAAATGTCGAGGCTATGCTGGCTTCTTCCGGCAGGGGTATCGGGCCCGATATTGTTATTGTTGTCAGTTCTTCATGCGACGGAGCTGATTTCTGGCAGAAAAGGCTTACCGGATCCGATGGGATCAAGGGATCGGGAGCTGTTGTAAAAGATTCGGCGGTAGTTCTTTCCGTCAGTGAATCTAACTGGAACGGCCCGGCGGGGAACGGTCTTGGTACTATAAACGCTTTTTATCAGGCGGGATATAAGGCTGAAGAGCAGGGTCTTATAAGCGCGGATAAAAACGATATAGACGCCATTTTCCGAGCTTTTTTGTGCTATGCCGCGGGAAAAAGCGTTTTTATGTTCCATACCGCGGGCAAAGGGACGCGTCTTTCACCTTTAACGGCCGCGGAACATAACTCCAAATCCAGGATAAAGCTTCCGGGTGAGGTACAAACAGAAGAAGGCCTGCGGCCCATAACGGTCCTTGAATCCGCGATAAGAGCGGCGTCTATTTACGCCGCGTCAAGAGAGGATAGGCTGTCGGTTTTTTGGGCAGATCAGGTGGTTCTCAATGAACTTGATGCGAAATTTGACGGCGGTCATGACGTGGAGATATTTGTCCAGTCTGTGCCGATGGATGGGGGAATAAGCTCTTATGGTTTTGTTATCCCGAAAGAGAACGGGGAATGTCTGCTCAGGGAAAAATTGGATGAAGGCCGCATAAGGAAAATGTTCCCGGGGATATCTAATACAATACTCAGAAGCATAGGGTCCTTCAGTTTATCGTTCGAATTTTTTGCTTGTCTTGCCGATTCGGAAAGAGAGGCCGTTCTTGCGCGGAAAGGAGAGCTTAATACCGACCGTGATTGGTGGCAGGCTTTTACGAGCGATATTGAGGAATATACCGATCTTGCTTTGGAGAAGGCCGTTCCCTCGGACCTGGCCGAAAAAAGATGGGATAAGACAAGGAGTATACGCGAAAAATTCTGTTCTCAGGGAAAAACTGCCCGGAATAAACGGGGGCTGATAGGGTTTAAAGATGTCGGCGCCGGTTCTTTGTGGCTTGATTACGGCCGTAATTCCTGTTTGGCACATAATACGCTTATTTTAACAAAGAACTCTCCGGATGCCGAAGCGGCCAGGGCTTTTTTTAAAGCAAATGAGAGTTTTATAAGGTATCTTCATACGGACACGATGGACATTAAGGATTCTATCGTGATAGGGTCGCGTATCGGAAAAGGAAAGATCAGGAACTGTGTCATTATATCGAGCGATATTGACGAGATACATGCCGAAGGGTCTTTGATAGTAGGAAGTAAGGTCATGCAGCTTAATTCTATCGGGGCTTTGTGCTATAACGTGGGTTCTTTTAAAGAAGATCTTAAAGAGGCAGATGTTCTCGTAAATGTTTTTCTGCCCGGGGAAGAGCGCGTAATAATGCGGACAACCTTATATAGGGACGGGCAGATAGATTGGATGAATAACGAAAAAGTAATGGGGAACAAGTTTTCTTACGGGGAACTTGCCGATAAAATAAAAGATACGCCTGAAGAAGACCTTGAAAATGCCAGGCGCGATGAAATTAAAAGGAGAACTTGCAATGGATAACGAGTTAAAATTCGGAACAAGCGGACTCAGGGATACTGTAGATAGAATGACCGACAGGGAATGCTACATAAATACCCGGGGGTTCATTGAATTCCTTAGAGAAAAAGACGAAATAACTTCGGATAAAGCTTTAGTGGCTATAGGCGGAGACCTGAGGAACTCTACCTCCAGGATAATGGCGGCTGTCGCGAAGGCTGCTAATGACGCCGGATGCGCCGCGGTATCTTGCGGGAGACTGCCGTCCCCGGCGCTCGCTTATTATGGTATTAAAAAGGGAATACCCAGCATAATGGTTACAGGCAGCCATATACCGGAAGATCGTAACGGTATTAAGTTTACGAAGAAGTCCGGGGAAGTTCTTAAATCCGACGAGAAGGATATCCTTAAAAATGTGGCGAGAGTACGTTCTTGTGTGATGAATAGTCCTGAAATAAAGAAACTTTTTAACGAAACAGGGATGTTTGTTTCAAGCGAGAAAGAACCCCTTGAAACGTCCGGGAAAGAAGCTGTAGAGCTTTACGTGGAGAGATACACAAAGGTTTTTCCGCCTGACTCTCTTGAAGGGTTTAAAATAGTGCTCTACCAGCATTCAGCGGTAGGCAGGGACATGATAAAGCGCATACTTGAAGAACTTGGGGCGGAAGTTGCGGCGGTTGCAAGGTCTGAAAAATTCGTACCGGTCGACACGGAGAAGATATCCAGAGAAACATTGGCTCTTTTGAAAAAATGGGCGGTGGAGTACAAGCCATTCGCCATTTTTTCTACCGACGGAGATTCGGATAGGCCCCTTGTCGCGGACGGGGCAGGAAACTTTATCCCCGGAGATAAGCTTGGGGCGCTTGTGTCGCTTTATCTGGATCCGGATTTCGCCGCTGTACCGGTAAGCGCCAATGACGCGGTGTTAAAAGCCCTTTCCGGACGAGGGGTAAAAGTAGTACAGACTAAGATAGGGTCTCCTTATGTAGTAAGAGCTATGGAAGATGAGACAAGTTTGTTTCCGGGTTCAAAGGTGGTGAGCTGGGAATCTAACGGAGGGTTCCTTTTAGGAAGCAGCTGGAATATAGACGGAAAAGTTCTGGACGCTCTTCCCACAAGAGACGCTGTTCTCCCCGTTATAGCGCTTCTTCTTTTGGCAAAGCAGCAAAAGGTTTTAACGGAAGAGATAGTTGATAAGAACCTTCCTTCGAGGTACACGGATGCCGGTGTGGCGGATAGTTCCACTCCCGGCTGTGAAGAGTACAGCGCCGAAACCGGGAAAAAAATAATAGAGTTTTTAACACCCGCCGAAAAAAGCATAACTCAGGTTGATTTCGACGGAGAAAAGGTGGCTGTGTCAGGGGCCGATGTGCGGGAGACCGATATCATCGCGTTGAAAGACATCAAAAAAAGGCTCATCGGATATTTTAGAATTGATAAGGAACTCGGCGAAATAAAAAGCATTAACTTTATTGATGGTATAAAAGTTGTGTTTGAGAACGGAGACGTAGCTCATTTAAGGCCGTCGGGGAACGCTCCGGAATTCCGGGTTTACGCTACAGCCGATTCAAAAGAACGGGCCGGGAAAATAGTCGCCCTTAAGGACAGGCTTATTCCGGCAATGATGAAAGATGTTTTTTCATCGTCCGGTCGGGCCATCCCCGCCTCGGATTTCTCTGGATGTGAGGTGGCTCCGGAAATAGTCGATTTTATCAAAAAAGGAAAACCATTCATCATAGAGCCGCATACAGAATATAAAGTCTGGGGTGTTAACGGAGTGGGGGAGTTCTGGTACGGTCCGGGCATAGAGGGAAAGAGCTCTATGGCTGTAGTGGCCGGTAAAAGAGTTAAGATGGATGATCTGGTATCTTCGCTCGCCAAAGACCTTTTAGGGCCAAAAGTCGTTGAAAAGTTCGGAGCGATGGCGCCTCTTGTAAAGATACTTACTCCGAAGGGCAGATTGTCTGTACAATTTCACGATTCAAAGAACGAACTTTGGGTAGTGACTTCATGCGACAGCTCTCTGGCTGATGGCAAGAACTGGATAATTCTTGGTTTCAGCCGTGAGGCTGTAAAGAAATACGGAGAAAAAGTCACTACTGCCTACGAGAAAGCCCTTACGAAGTATGGCGAAGATCTTAACGCGCTTTTGGATGCCATAGAGTCAGAAGGAGAAAAAGGACAAAACCTTCTTCAAGACAAAAAGGACGTTCTTGCCGCGGCGGAAGAGCTCGCTAATGATGTTCCGGGATTAGACGGGCATATTAAGCGTTTTCTTGAGTCCCGGAAAGGAGTGGAGTTCTTTTACGCGTACAGATACGTCGAACCCGGGGATGTTATCCCGGTACCATCGGGAACTCTTCACGCCCTTGGTCCCGGGGTATTTGTTGTTGAACCGCAAATATCCGGTCCCACGCAATCGCTTGAGGATGGGACGACGTATCCGATAAGATATTATTTCCCGGGATACCAGAGAGAAGGCGCGCTTAAAAGGCTGGATATAGAACGCTCTATCGAAATGAAGCCGGAAGTTACTTCCGATGCTACCCCTGAAATCGTAGAAAAGGGTGAGGGATACGTTATCGAACGCCTCCCCGGAGATTTCGCAGATAAAGGCCTTGAAGCCCGCCGGATAACTATCAAAAACTCTTATTTTATAAAGAGTTATGTCAATTCAAGTATGCATAGCATGGTGGTTTCCAAAGGCAAAGCTTTTATCTCTTACAATGGGGTGGAATATTCCGTTCCCGTTGCGGTCCCCGGCGGTGCGATGATGATAATTCCGGCGTCGTGCAAAGGGTATCACATTACCGCCGCTGATGGCGCGGAAATAATCGACACTTTTACTCCCGTTTGACCTGAATATGCTTCCTGGGCGGCAATCACGAGAAACCCATCGGGCAGGTTGACACAAGCCCGCAAAAACTGTACAATAACAGGGCTAACTGCTGTACATTTTAAAAGAATGCAATAAGGGCAGGGTATGGACGATAGAACCTTTTTACAGAAACTCAATGAGCAGAAAGTGTCATATCTTTTCATAGCCCTGCCATTTACGCTTTTTTTCATATTTCAGATAATTCCGGTAGTGATATCTTTTGTTTGGTCTTTCACTGAATATAATGTGGTCCACCCGCCCAGATTTATCGGACTTGCCAATTACCGCCGGCTTCTTTTTGACGATCCTCTTTTTTGGAAGGCCTTGCGGAATACGGTGATCTATGTTATCGGGGTTGTCCCTCTCGGGGTGACTTTGTCTCTTCTTTTGGCGGTAGCGATAGATCAGAAGATACATTTCAAGAATTTCTTCAAGTCGATATTTTTCCTGCCGACGGTTACGGCAATCGTAGCAGTTTCAGTAATATGGAAATGGCTGTATGCGGGGGAAAAGTATGGTCTTTTCAATTTTTTTCTTTTGAAGATGGGGTTTCAGCCTGTTGATTGGCTGACCAGCCCGACATGGACATTGCCCTCCATAATGATAATGTCTATCTGGGCGGGGTTGGGATACAGCATGATACTGTTCCTGGCCGGGCTTCAGACAATCCCGCAGGTCATGTACGAAGCCGCGGAGATAGACGGCGCCGGATATTGGGACAGATTATGGCATATAATCCTGCCTTTGCTGAGGCCCACTATAGTATTCGTGACAATGATGAGCTTCATAGTCAGTTTTCAGGTTTTCGAGCAGGTGTACATAATGACGGGAGGGCAGGGAGGTATAGGAGGAGTTCTCAATTCGGCGCTTACCATAGTTGCTTATCTCTATGATAGAGGGTTTACAAAGTTCCAAATGGGTTACGCTTCGGCACTTGCTTATATCATTTTCGCTATTGTGTTCCTTATAACCGTTCTTAACAAAAAGTTGATGCGATCTAATGTGGAGTATTAAGGGAAATCTCTTGAACATTACGAGATTCGACGCTGCCAGGTACAGGGAAAGCATAGGTGTAAAAACCCTGATATACGCGTTCCTTATGATCGGGGCAGTTACAATGGCGCTTCCCTACATATGGATGTTCATTACGTCCATAAAGCCACTGGAAGAGATACAGGCATATCCGCCGACTTTTATTGTCAAAAACCCCACACTGGAGCCCTATAAGGATCTTTTCAAGATGATACCCATGGGAAAGTATATCTTGAACAGCCTTTTTGTGGCCGGCTCCATAACTGTTTTTAACGTCTTTGCGACATCGCTGGCGGGATATGCTTTTGCAAAACACAAATTCTGGGGAAGGGATAAGCTGTTTTTTTTATTCATCGGGTCTCTGATGATCCCCTGGCAAGTTAATATAATCCCGGGTTTCATTATAGTGAAGAATCTGGGATGGCTGAATACGTACAGGGGGCTGATAATACCTTCCATGGCCTGGTGCGCTTTCGGTATATTTTTGAACAGGCAATACATATACAGCATTCCCGATGATCTTCTGGACGCGGCAAGAATAGATGGCTGCAGCGAATTCACCATATATCTCAGGGTGGTCCTTCCCATGATAAAACCGGTCATAGCGACGCTCGCGATATTCACTTTTCTCCAGCAATGGAACAATTTTGTCTGGCCGCTTGTCATAATACATACTAGCGAAATGCGCACGCTGCCTCTGGCGCTTGCGGTTTTGACCGGACAGTTCGGAGCGAATTTCGGAATGGTAATGGCCGGAGCTGTGGTTGCCACGCTCCCTATGCTTGTGGTATACTTAGCGTTCCAGAAATACATAATGAAGGGTGTGGCTATGTCCGCATTGAAAGGGTAAGAAGACGACACAATGTGACGTGTTGGTTGTGTTAAAAGGAAACGGTGTGAAAAAAAGGGAGTGAAATGAAGGAAGCATCACTAAAAAGAAAAGCGGCGGGTTTTCTGACATTGGCGGCAATAGGTGTTTTTGCTGTTTCGGGTTGCGGAGAAAGAGAGGATCCGGGGGTAAAGGCTGAGACCCCAGCTGTTGTAAAAAGTAATGTTCCGGTAAAAGAAGTTCCAGTAGCCCCTGAACCCGGTAAAGTTGAAGCGGTTCTTGAAACGGTAGAGGCCGCGCCTGATGAACTCCTTGTATACATAGAGGTCAAAAAAGCGGAAGCATCAAGTTTTGATCAAACGCCCGATTGGGCGCCTTCTCCCAACCCCATGAATGCCTGTGACGGGGATATGCTTACCAGGTGGTCCAGCGATTATCATGAAGGAGATCAATGGATATCTTTCGATCTGGGACAAGAAAGTGTGGTCAGCAACGTTATTGTAAGGTGGGAAAGGGCATATGCTACAGATCATAAGATCCTGGGATCTAACGACGGGGTCTCGTGGAAAGAATTACACAGGGAAAAGGAGTTTAAAGGCGGAACTATGGACGTTGAATTCACCCCTGTAAAATGCCGTTATGTTAAAGTGCTTGGAAAAGAAAGGGTTAACGAGGATTGGGGAATATCCATATGGGAGACCGAAATATATGGTCCCGCTTCACATAACCCGTCAGCCACGATCACCAAGGAAGAATATTTGACGTCCGAAGAAGACAAGGATGCCAGAAAAGAGGCTGATGAAGCGCTCAACAATCTGGCCCAGCCGGTGGTACCTCTCTCGGAGAACCCTTTTCAGAAAGGGCTTGTATACACATCATGGATGGGCGAAGAGTTCCTTTCGCCTGTTTCGGATATAACTTTGGCCTATCTAAGGGATGCCGGATATGACTCGATCGCGATAATGGTACCGGCTTATCAGGACAGCATAGATTCCAAGGTTGTTTTTGCTAACGATACCCCCGACGGGGATACTCCGACAGATGAAGCGTTGAGGCATGTTATAGCTTCCAGCAGAAAGATAGGCATGAGAGTTATGTTGAAACCGCATATTGACCCCAGAACAGACGAGCCGAGAGTGAACATAATGCCTTCGGAAGAATGGTTTGACAGTTTCGAGGAATTGACCTTAAGGTATGCTCGTTTGGCTGCCGAAACCGGCGCGGAAATATTCTGTGTTGGAACCGAACTTGAAGCTACCACTTTTGACGCGTGGACACATAGGTGGGAAGGATTGATAGAGAAGGTCAGGGAGATCTATGGCGGGATTCTTACATATGCGGCTAATTGGACAGAGTATAAGGAAGTGCCTTTCTGGGATAAACTGGACTACATAGGGATAGATGCGTATTTCCCTCTTTCCGCAGTGGAGGATCCTTCTTTGGAAGACCTTATAGCCTCCTGGACCAGGATAGCCGATGAGATAGAGAAATGGAGAGAGGCACGGGGGCTTACGGACATGGGAGTAGTTCTTACCGAAATAGGGTATCCTTCGGCCAGAGGTTCGGCGATACAGCCCTGGGTGGCCATATCGGGAATAGAGGACCAGAAGGCCCAGGCCGACAGTCTGGAAGCCGTCTTTACGGCATTAAGCGAAAGGCCCTGGTTTGAAGGATATTACGTATGGCAATATTTTCCGCAAGACAGGTGGAGCCCTCTTGGTTTCACGGTCAAGGGCAAGATGGCCGAAGAAGTGATGGACAAATGGTTAACGGTGTCAGAACAGTAACTTAAGAGTTCTGCAAAATGGACTTTTATAACGTCTTTGCGAGGAACGAACGAAGTGAGTGACGAAGTAATATCAATAAATATAACAAGTTATAAGATTGCTTCGGTCGCTTCGCTCCCTCGCAACGACGTGAAAGCGATATTTCGCAGAACCGTAGAACAGTAACTTAAAAAAGGAGGAGATCATGTTGAAGAAATGTATGGTAATTACGGCGATCCTGAGTTTTCTTTTCGCCGGCCTTTCGTTTGCAGCGGAAGAGGTTCTTTTTGGTTTTGAAAGCGGCCCTGAAGGATGGGAAATACCGGATTGGGCGTATGAAAAACCCGATCATGTGCAGGAAGCGATCAATATTTCCGAAGAATATGCCTCGGAAGGAACGAAGAGCCTTGAAGTTGAAGCTGTTTTCCCCGGAGGAAGATGGGCGGGCGCTATGGTCGAGACAATGCAGTATTTCGATTGGTCCGACGCCAAAGGTCTGGCCTGTGACGTATACATCCCCGCGGACGCGCCAGCCGGCCTGAAAGCTAAAATAATACTGACTGTAGGCGATAACTGGCAGTGGGTAGAAATGTCACGCTCTTTCGACGTTGTTCCGGGAGAATGGGTGACGGTGGAAGCGGATATCAGCCCGGGCAGTATAGACTGGCGCAGGGTTGAAGTAGGAGAGGCTTTCAGGCAGGATATACGGAAGGTCAGCATAAGGGTGGAATCTAACAATAAACCGGCCTATGCCGGCTCTTTCTATATCGACAATATAAGATTGATAAAATAGGAAGGGAAAATAAATTTTGGAGAGTGATATTTATGGAACGGTCCGGAAGGTTCGTGTCGGCTCCAGTGGGTGTAGTTTTGCTTTTTGCTTTTTTGATGGCATCAGGGTGTGCCCAGGAAGAGCCCGACAGAACATCCATATCGGGAAAAGGCCGGGAGCGGACCGGTACGACGGGTTTGCAAATGGCCGATGGTACCGGGACTCAACAGCAAGAAGTTCCGGCACCCTACAGCGGTCCCATAACTGAAGAGAGAACCTTTTACGATTTCGAACGCGGTAATCTTGCCGGATGGGAAGTTCCCCAATGGGCCATTGGGAAGAACGATTACGTGGCTGTAAGCACGGAAGTTTCATCAGAAGTAGCTTCTAAGGGGACGCATAGCATGAAGGTCAGCGCTGATTTTCCCGGAGGATACTGGACAGCGGCGCTTGTAGAGATACAGCAGTATCTTGATCTGAGCAAGTACCGGGTAATAAGCGCGGATGTTTATCTTCCCCCCGGCGCTCCAATGGGTCTTAATGCCGGTATCATAATTACAATAGGCGATAACTGGCGTTTTGTGGAAATGAACAGAAGTTTTCCGCTTCTCCCGGGAGAATGGATAACTGTTACGGCCGGGATAGAGCCCGGTAGTTACGATTGGAAAAGGATAATCCCCGACGAAAAGTTCGTATCGGATCTGAGAAAAATAGCGGTAAGAATAGAATCCAACAACAAGCCCAAATACAAAGGCGATATTTTTATCGACAACATAAGGGTTGGACGTTAAAGGGACATAATTTCTTTCTGCCGGCATGGTGTATCAGGAGGCATTCCGGGAAACCGTGCCGGCAAAAAGATTTTGTTTCGTAAGGTTGATAAGAACTTTTTTAAGGTATGGGGGTGTGAGGGCAAATAGAGCGGATAACATCTAAAAGGGAGATCGTTATGGCAAAGAAACTTAAAAAGGCAAAAAAAGCGGGGAGCTTAGGGTTAGTAACAATCGTTATGGCAGTGGTTGTTCTGGCGGTAGCGGGTACCATGGTCATGAGGTCTATGAAACCGGCAAAGTCTCCTATTGAGTTCCAGAAAGGTTTTGGATATTGCACCTGGTCTTCAGACGGATATCTTAGCGAATTTTCCGATGAGTCGCTTGCGGCCATGAGAGATGTCGGGACGGAATGGGTGGCTATACACACTACATGGCATCAAACCACTTGTTGGTCGGGAGATATACACAGAACATCGAAAACCCCTACGGATGAAGCGGTGGTGCATGCCATAAGGAAAGCGCATGAACTGGGAATGAAGGTTATGGTCAAACCGCATTTGGATCTTATAGATGAATCTGACGGAAGTTGGAGGGGAGAGATAGGATGTTTAAGGGAATCGGATTGGGAAAAGTGGTTTCAAGACTATACGGATTTTATAATGCACTATGCAAAAATAGCGGAACGAGAAAAGGTCGAGATCCTTTGTATAGGTACGGAACTTTCTACTGCTTCTACGGCTAAAGGATACATGTGGGAAAGCTTAATAAGCAAGGTAAGGTCGAAATATAATGGTCTCCTTACGTACGCCGCTCATTGGGACAGGTATCAGGACATAAGGTTCTGGGATAAGCTTGATCTTGTGGGAATAAACGCGTATTTTCCGCTTACCCGAAAATTGGATCCTACCTACGAAGAGCTCATGGAAGGCCTTAAGAAATGGACGGTTGAAATGGAAAACTTTCAGCAGCTTGTCCAAAAACCGATCATTTTTCCCGAGATCGGAAGCGCTTCGGCTGACGGCGCTGCTATAAGGCCGTGGGAACATGTTCAGAGAACCGAAATAAATCTTATCCTTCAGAAAGATTATTACAGAGCCATAATGGATACTTTTTGGCCGAAAGAATGGTTTTACGGACTTTACTGGTGGTATTGGGGAACGAACGTGAGAATGGGCGGGGAGTTTAACGCTGGTTTTATTCCCCAGAATAAACCCGCGCAGGAAGTTGCAAAGAGCAGATATTCTGAACCAAGCCCGAGATAAAAGCGGTTTTTTCCAAGAAGGGGGGAATATGGAGAGCTTTTTGGCCCGCGAAACAAGGCTTTCGGAAAAAGAAAGACGCAATCTTGAAATACTCGATGCTATTAGAAGAGGCGGAGAGATATCAAGGGCGGACATATCCAAGCTGACGGATCTTAACATCGTTACTGTATCCAACTACGTAGGCAAATACATAAAGAACAAACTTGTTTTTGAGACGGGCCTTGATATATCTACCGGAGGAAGAAGGCCGGAACTTCTCAAACTCAACCGCCAGCACGGTTACAGCCTGGGTATAGATCTCGGGGCGCCTCATCTCACCATAGACAGTTCTTTGAGAGCCGTTGTAATGGATCTTTCAGGAGCTATAGTCGCCAGGAAGAGCGTTAAGAAAGAGTACTGTTCTTTTGAAAAGATGACTGAAAAAGTAATGGATCTTGCCGGTGACATAGTGGACTCTTTAGGAATAAACTCTCAGGATGTGAAAGGTATAGGGGTAGGGATCTGGGGAGTAATGGACAGATACAAGGGAACCGTGCGTTATGCGGTAGAAAACGAGCAGATCGTAAGTTATATGGGGCTTCTTAACCAGCTTGAGATGAGGTTCGGTGTTCCGGCGGTCATAGAGCATGATGCCACTCTAGCCGCTTTCGGGGAAAGATGGTCGGGCTTGGGCGCGGGATCCACAGCGGATAACCTTATTTTTATGTGTTCCGATTCGAGCTGCGGACTTGTTGTGAGAGGGGAACTGTACTACGGAGCGTCCAAAAGCGCCGGGGAACTTAATTTGAACCCGCCCTATTCAGGCGGAGATGAGAAACCCGTGAATTGCTGGGAAACCTACGAAAAAGGCTGCTGCATGAGGTCAAGGGGGATAGATCTGGGGGTACAGTCTTCTGCCAGAGAGTTGGCGAAAAAGTCTCCCGACGAGGCCCGGGCCATACTTGAAAAAGCGGGCGGCGATATTGAAAAAGTGGATCTTGACTCTGTAATTGCGGCATCGGAAGACGGAGACATGCCGGCTACCCGGATCTTAGAGGAAGCGGGTTCTTATCTCGGCGCCAAGATGTCGTTTCTCATAAATCTTTTCAATCCGGAAGTTGTGATAGTCGGCAGAGGGATCGAAAAGACGGGCGACATTTTTTTCTCCGCCGTGAGACGTTCTGTAAAACGCTGGGCCTATGACGAGACGGTCAAGATAGTTAAGATACTTCCTACAAGCCTGGGCGAAGAAGTAGTAGCTGTGGGAGCCGCAGGACTTGTGATACAGGATTTTTTCGCCAAGGTATGAAAATAGGCAAATGCAGGGGACAGAAAAGTAATAAAATGAGAAAACTCATTTACTTATTGACCGCGGCATTTGTGCTGGTGACCGTTTCCGGGTGCGGAAAACCGGCAGAAAGAAAGAATACGATCGTGATGTGGCATGTCGGACCGGAGAGCCAGGCCCGAACGATAGTCGAAATAAGCCGCGAATTCACCGAAAGAACCGGAATAAATGTGTCTTGCCAGGCAATATCGTGGGGAGACGCTCACAGCAGATATCTTACCTCCATAGCCGGAGGAATTTCACCTGACATAGGAAGTATGGGCCTTACCTGGGGTATGGAGTTTGGTGAACTCGGGGCTCTTGTGGATCTCAGAGAGAAATTTTCTGAAGATGTTGGCGCCCTTGAAAAAAAAATATTCTCAGGCATCCTCGAATCAACCCGCGTGGGAAAAAAAGTATTCGGAGTACCGTTCGATTTCTCCCAGCACATCATGTATTACAGGACCGATATAATACCTGTTCCTCCTGAAAACTGGGAAGAGTTCCTGTCTGTTCTCAGAGTTCTGGAACTTGAGGGCAGGGGGGCTCTGATAGACTGGGGTTCTTTGGAGTGGATAGGTTACGCGCCTTTTCTCTGGCAGGCGGGAGGAGATTTTTACAATAGTTCCATGACACAGGTGATATTGGATTCGCCCGAGGCGGTTAAAGCGCTCGAATACATGGCGGAACTTTACAGAAGCGGTGTTCCTAAAACGCAGGTGCCGTTGGAACAGGGGATGCGTACCGGAGATTATCCCCTTGCTATCTCAGGGAATTGGAAAATAATAAGCCTGCTTGCCGGAGCGCCTGAGATAGAAGGGAAATGGAAGATAGCCATGCTGCCCGAAGGGCCTTCCGGGAAGAGGACGGCTTTTATAGGCGGAAGGATAATGTCCATCTTTTCCGGGTCTAAAATGAAAGAAGAGGCGTGGGAATTTATAAAATTTCTGTTCGAGCCGGAAAATCAGCTCAAGATATACGAGGCTACATTTTACACCGAAGAAGCTTACCTGCCTCCTAACATGGATACCTGGGCACTTCTTCCCATGGGTAAAGATTTCAAAGAAGTACTGGAAAAACAGGCTCAGGATTCCAAAGGCCCGCCCCCTGTAATAGCATGGGATGCCAGTACGAGGTTCATAAATCATGCTATACAAAGGGTAGTCTTCAAGAACTCCGATCCCGCGGTGGAACTCAAAAAAGCCACCGCCGACATGCAGAACGAACTCAATAGATCGAGAAGATAGGGTTTTTCCCTTGCAAGGTTGTATATATACAAAAAAGGACATGTACTCGATGTACATGTCCTTTTTTAAGCGAACCGCGCTATGTGTTTATTAGAACTGCGTCGAAACCTTAAATACTATTTCCTGGCTGTCCGAGGTATTTCTTCCCCAGAAAGCGTTTCCGTATTGAACCTCTACGTTAAGAGATTTACCGGTACGAGTAACTATATTAGCATAATTTTCGGCAGACACATCTATGCCCCTTAACATATCGTATAATGTCATAAGTTCTATCGCCGGGCCTATGCGCCATATGGCCCAGGATTTCCTGAGCACATTATCGCCATTTGTCGTTCCGGAAAGCCCGAACATACAGTCTATTTCGGTTTTAATAAGCAAGAACTTTAACGGCCATACACCCAGTTCATAAAAGAGCGGCATCTGGTCTTCTATATTACGGGTGTGGTTTCTGTATCCCCATTCAAGACCCATGTAGAAGGGAATAGTGGTATCCCATGTTTTCCCGGCAAGTCCCCGTATATCCCAATAATTACTTCTGTCGCTTATTCCGGGTTGTTCAGCGACATCTTCCAGAGGTTTAGATTCATAGTGCTTGTTCCAAATAGAGTAGGTGAACTGTCCGCTTAGAACCATGGGTTCATTCAGGAAACGAACCTTTACTCCGGGTTCTACGCTTATAAGACCGTGGTTTTTAACAGAGTAGGATCCCCACCCAGGAAGGTTGGGCCTGGCATATTCCTTATACTTTCCTTCCTTGTATTCCATTTTGAAAAGGAAATCCAGCCAATCTGTTATGCCGTAATGCAGCTCTGGGATCATGGCCCACCCCCAGCTTCTGGCATTGTTGCCCAATTTGGCTTTGTCGCCGTTCTGGTCGTAATCTCTTTTCGACCAGAACCATTTTATCTGCTGCTGTGCCCAGACATCTCCCTTGGGCAGAGTCCACGCGCCAGCAAAAGCCAACTGCGGCGCCATAACGCATGCGGCAAGAACGGCTGTTATTATTTTTTTCATATTCCTCCTTGGACAGTTTTTGAGAAACCGTAGCATTTTTTCAAGGTGGATCAAAATAACCTGAATTAATTTTTATGTTGGCTCGCACTAAAGGTTTATGAGAAAAACCTAAGATGTAGTATATCGCAAAGGCCGCCTGCCGTCAAGAAAACACGTAAATAATGTCAAGCCAATTTAGAAACGTTACACTTTTAGCCAAAAGTAACAGTTGACTTGGCCCTTGCCGGGAATGTATCATAGTGCTTTCCAATATGAAATGCCGTTTGGGGGGACTTACAAAAAGGGAGAGTATGAAAACAATACATTATTTGCTTATCTTGACGGCTCTGTCGTCAGTTATATTTTTCACACGTCTTGGCGGGATGGCCTTAACGGATCCTGATGAGACATTTTACGCCCAGACGGCAAAAGAGATGCTTGATGACGGCAATTGGGTAACGCCCAGGATCTTCGGAGAGGCTCAATACGAAAAACCGGTGCTCTACTATTGGCTCATAATGGTAAGCTACGTGGTTTTCGGTGTAAGCGAGTTTTCCGCGCGTTTCCCATCGGCTGTTTTTTCAATTCTCGGAGTTTTGGGGGTTTTTCTTCTGGGAAAGTTGTTATACAGCCGTTTCGCGGGCTTCCTGTCGGCGGTCATTATAGCGACAAGTCTGGAATATTTTGTTGTGGGGAGAGGATGTGTTACGGATACGGTGCTTACGGTTTTTATCGTATACACCATTTACTTCTTTATGGCAGGCTGGATCTACGGGAAAAAGGTGTGTTATTACGGCGCCGCCGCGGCCGCGGCCCTGGCGGTTTTGACCAAAGGGCCTATCGGCCTTTTTATTCCGGGAGCTACTGTTCTGATATATCTCGCCTTGACAGGCCAGATAAAATACCTGTTTAGAAAAGTCCCTGTTTTTACGGCTTTTCTGGTGTTTCTTATTGTCGCCTTGCCGTGGTATGTCGCGGTGGCTTTGTCCAACGGGCAGACGTTTATAGGCGAATTTTTCGGTTTTCACAATATAACACGGTTTGTGCACCCCGAACACAAGATAGGCGACACACCTGTTTTTTATGTGCCGGTTGTTTTAGGCGGTATTTTCCCGTGGACCGTATTCTTCCTTTCTGCCGTGTGGGACATGTATAAGAAGGGAAGAGACCGCACTTTACCGGCAAGCGGGGAGACAACGATAAAATCTCCGCATATTCTCCTGGCCTCATGGTTCCTGCTTGTTTTTCTTTTTTTCTCGGCATCCAGGACAAAACTTGTTACCTACATACTGCCGCTTTTTCCGGCCATGGCCCTAATGACTGGACGTTTCTGGGAAAAAATTATAGCGCCGCCGGTACCCGGCTCCGTCAGGACAAAGCCCTTAATGACAGTGTTTCTCGTAACTTCAATTCTGGCGGCTCTGGGGGCGATTGGCCTTGCGTGGTACGAGCTTCCGTACTCAGAGGTCGTCAAGGGCACGGTTATAGCTTCCGGTATTTTTGTTCTATGCGCTTTTCTGGCGCGGTATTTTGAAGGCAAAGGCCGCTCTATGGGAGCTTTTTACGCGATAGCGCTTTCCGTGATATTGATAATGCCTCCTGTAATGGTGTATATTTTGCCCGCGGTAGAGGTTTATGAGTCGAGAAAAACTTTGTGCTTAAAAATAAAGGAACTTGCTTCGCCCGATGAAAAAGTCGGAGCGGAATGCGATCACAGAAGAGGTATAGCTTTCTATTCCGGCAGGGTAGATGTTGAGGATATACATCCTCATGAAAGCCGCAAAGAATTTTTCACCCGGAAAGAAAGGGTTTGGGGCGTCATAAAAGTCCGGCACTATGAACAGCTGAAAGAAGAAATGGGAGAAAATGCCCCGAAAGAGGTCCTTCGTTCCGGGAAACACGTTCTTCTTACTAATTTACCTCTTGAAAACTGATCTTTTTGTTATTAACGGCGAGGAAAATAGAGGAAATATGAGCATGGGGAAAAGCATTTCATTTGTAATGCCCATGTACAACGAAAGCGCGAATATCGAGAGAGCCGTAACTTTGCTGAAAAATCTGGCATCGTCTATTACCGAAGATTTTGAGATAATTGTGGTAGACGACGCTTCAAGCGACGGCAGTGCCGGGATAGTGCAGGATATAGCGGGGTACGATAAAAGGATAAAGCTCTATCGAATGAAAAGGAACACAAAATTCGGGGGAGCTTTCGCGGAGGGTTTTAAGAGGGCTTCAAATGAAATAATCGTTTATATGGATTCCGATATGCCGGTAGGGCCCGAAGATATCAAAGCTTCTATCGCCATGATAGATGATGCCGATATAGTCACCGCTGTCAGCGGGGTTGAAAAAGGCGATACCGCTTTCAGGAAATTCATATCAGAGGGATATAATAACCTTGTCCGCAGCCTTTTCGGCATAAACATAAGGGACATAAATTCCGGGTACAAAATAGTACGGAGAGAACTTATCAAAGACATTGAATTTATCTCCCAAAGCCCTTTTGTGGATGCCGAGCTTTTTATGCACGCTTTGAAGAAAAACGCCCGAATCAAAGAATACTCGCTTATTTTCAGGTCGCGCACGGCCGGGAGATCTCACATAGCGAGCTTGCCCATGATCTTAGCCACATTCCGGGATATCGCGAAGTTGTGGTTTCGAAGCAGACGAGAGAGATGAAAACTTTAATAGTAAATGCCGATGACATGGGCGTCTCACCGCATGTGAATAGCGCCATTGTATCCCTTTATAAAGCTTCGGCAATAACCGGTACAAGCATTATCTCCCAGGGAGAGGCTTTTTCTGAAGCCTGCTTTTCTCTAAAAGAAAACGGCATTAGCGAAGTAGGCGCGCATCTTACACTTACCGGTAATTTCAGGCCTGTTACGCTTAAGGGTGAAGGAAGTAGGGGGTTTTTGACCCGGGAAGGATATTTCCCGAACAACTACCTTCTGCTTGCTCTCTGCGTTTTTTTGGGGAGGGCCGGCCGAAAGGAATTAAAAAATGAACTTGCCTCGCAAATAGAAAAGATCATGGGACAAGGCCTTACGGTAACACATCTTGACAGCCACGAACATGTGCATATGCTGCCGCAAATATGGGATATAGCCGTGGAATTATGCTCGGAATTTTCTATTCCGTACATAAGAATACCCATGGAAAGACTGCCCGCGTACGGACCGGGTGCCAATGTAAAAGATGCTGTAAGGAGCCGGGCTTTAAGGTTTTTTTCCAAAAGCGTTCATAAACGGCTTTCAGGAACTTCGATATATTCAAATGACGCGTTTTTAGGACATGTGCATTCGGGAAAATTGAATGGCGAGGTGCTTTCGTTCATGGCGGATAATATGGCCGAAGGAATAACAGAACTTGCCGTTCACCCGGCGGATAATTCCCCGGAACTATTCAACGAACTTCCATGGTACAGGAACGGCCCGGATGAGATGAAAGCGCTGATGTCCGAGAAGTGGAAAGATAAGCTAAATGAACTCGGAGTAATAACAGCGACACATTCAGAGGCGATCAAAAATTCCCGCTGAAAATGGCGAAGCCAACCGAAGCCGAATAATATTCAAGTAGTTCGGCGAAGGTTGGTGCGGCGGAAGGGAAGACCGGCCGGCAAGCGGGAAGTCAGCCGGGATCCCCGACACACGCGAGTTTGAGAGGAGCAAAAAACATGAAAGCTGGCTTTTAATGGTTTTTGCGACGAACAAACAAAAAAGGCAACCGCATACGGTTGCTTTTTTTCCATTTGAAGGCCGAAGGCCGAAAATGGTGCGGGTGAAGGGACTCGAACCCCCAAGAAGTTGCCTTCATATGGACCTGAACCATACGCGTCTGCCAGTTCCGCCACACCCGCATTGTATTTGAAAGATTGACCCGAACGACAGCGAGGATTATACTATACTTTCACGACAGCGTCAAACTAATGAGGGGACTGCGGGTGGAGAGCAAATATAAGATGCCGCCATGGATATAGCGATGTTTTTAGCGGAGAAGCGGCGTGTATTTGTGGTACAAGCCGACTCGCTATGGTATAATCAAGGAAAATGTAATGGCAGACAGCAAAAAACCCGTCATAACGAATAGAGAGGCCTCCCGGGATTTTCATCTGGAAAAGACTTATGAGGCAGGTATTCAGCTAAGGGGTGATGAAGTTAAGTCTGTAAGGGACGGCAAAGCAAATTTAAAGGGAAGTTTTGCCAGGGTAGAGGTTTCCGAAATATTCGTATACGGCATGCACATAACGCCTTACAAGTTCGCGCGGGATGAGCATGACCCCATAAGAACCAGAAAGCTTCTACTCAACAAATTTGAGATAAAGCACATATCGGATAAGTTGACGAGGGAAGGATATACGCTGGTTCCGACAAAGGTGTATTTTCGCAGAGGGTATGCTAAAATAGAAATTGCGCTCGCGAAAGGAAAGAAACTGCACGACAAAAGAGCCGCACTCAAAGAAAAACAGGCGAATCGTGAGATGCAAAAAGCCTTGAGAGAGAAAAATAGATAGAGTTCTTTGACATACCGAAACTTTAAAACATGTAAGGTAAAAGGTATCTGGAGCGCAAAACCGATAAAGCGAGCCCGAAAACCTTTTGCATATGAACCAAACGGTCAGCTTCTATATTCTTCATAGAGTTCTGCGAAATAGCTTTTTCACGTCATTGCGAGGGAGCGAAGCGACCGAAGCAACCTTATAACCTATTATATTTATTGAGATTGCTTCGTCACTCACTTCGTTCGTTCCTCGCAACGACGGAATAAAAGTCCATTTTATGGAACTCTGTGCTTTTCCGATGAAGGAGGGGGAACAGAAAACCGCAGGTTTTCGTTAAGGGGGGACCAATGGTTCCCCCTTAAAAAGCAAAAGGCGATTTGAGCCCCGAAACGAAGTGAAGGGGTTGAAGGGCGAGCGTAAAACCGATAAAGCGAGACCGAAAACCTTTTGCATATAGAGGGGGTGACAGGCCTCGACATGTTCTTTTAGTCAAGGAGCAGCATGCAGAGGTTTCAGGAGGCCTCTTTAAACACCTGAAACAAAATAAACGCAAACTACAATCCAGTAGCCGAAGCCGAGTCAATCTTGGCTGAGGACGCGTTAAATGTTCCTGCTATGGCAGGGACTGGTTCCTTAGTAAGCGCCTTGGCGTACTAAACGAACCCAACTAACAAGGACTCCCGGGAGGACATCTCCTAATTCCGGTGAGTATCAGGAGATCGCTCCGGAAAATGCCCCGTTTGCCGGGCATTTCCGGCTAAGATCAAAGGCAGGCTAAGCATGTAGATACTCCCTGGTTAGGGCTCATGGACCCGGGTTCGAATCCCGGCACCTCCACCATTTAAAAATAAGCCCCGTTAAGTCCTTTATTGACGGGGCTTTTCTTTTGTGGTATACTTTTCGCAAGTGTGAAGTGCCCAAAAAGTGCCCAAAATAACAGGAGGATGGTATGAGGAAAATTCTTGCTATATTAGCAGCTGTACTAGCAGTTGTATCCATACCAGGAGTTCTTAGCCTGTTTGGTCAAGTTTTCCTTGTGGCTCCTCCACCACCGCTTTCGGAAATTTACAAGTTTCATTCTGAATCTATTGGAAAGTTCATGTTATCTTTTGGGGCGTTTATTGGTTTTCCTATTGCGATTATTTTGTTTATTTACTTGCTTAAAACAGCGAAGATAGATAATAAGTAAGGCAATTATCTCGTTGAGGTAGTTGCCTTTTTATTTGGAGGTGACAAATTGGCATTTCCAGATAAAAGGAGGATCTATGAGAAGGTCTGTAGGAAAAATAGTAGAATTTTTTAATTTGCTTCGTGACACATCTGCAATTCCACTTTTCATTATATGGAGCCTTATAGTATCTCTTGGCACTGCCAACTTAGACAGATTACCAAATATGATACTGGTGACGTGGAATTTTAACATTCTTAAGTTTATGCCACTACTATTGCTTCTAATCAGAAAGCCTGTTTGGAAAAGGGCGCTGTTTGCGATAGGATTTTGCGGTATGTATGCAATTTTCATTATCGGTTTTATGCCCAAAGTTCCATATGATGCCCCTGGAAGCATGTGGATGGGGATGATATCTTTTTTCACCTACATTGCGCCTGTAACGGGATTATTTATTTTATATGGCATTTCCGAGATCCTGGTGAATTTTGTTAGGTCTATAACTGAAATGAGATCTACAAGGATTGCTCAACTGTTGACTTTTATAGTATTTGTTGTGGTAACTTCTCTCACAATCGTATTAAATCCATTTCTAATGGGTATTGTGCAGAATGAGACAAAAAACATCATGGTAAATAAAGGTCACTTTTTAGTTGCCGGGCATATTGAACTTAAAGTGCCGGAAAAATACATAAGAGACTACAAGCAGGAAAGAATAGAAATCAATGGAGACTATAAGGGTAGACTGTATCGTTCAGATGCGGGTGAATTTGTATATATTCTAGAAACTAGATTTATTGAACCAGAAATATCGAGAGAAGCATTTAAGACTCGTAAAGATGAGATATATGAAACAATAAAAAAGGGTTATGAAGACTATTTCCGGAGAAACAAAGATATAACGCATTATGATTTTATATCCACTGACTATAAGTCCTTCCCGGACCTGGTAAGGATGGGATACCGCACCGAATTCGATCTTGATGGTAAAGATCATGTTAAATTAGGGTTAGTGATAGTTGTCCATAATAGGATTTACATTGATATTGGGGTTCAGGGCTTAAAAAATAGCTATGAAAACGGTTCCATGCAGAAAAAGTTTAACGATTTTATAAGTTCTTTAAAAATTGGTGGAAATACAGAGTAAATTATGGCAACTCTACGCAAAAAAGGAAACACATATTTCATCGACTATCGCATAAACGGTAAACGTAAAAGAAAAAGTGTCGGTAGATCTAAGAAGATAGCAGATCTTGCCCATAAAGACTTGGAAGTCAAACTTGCCAAGGGAGAGCTTGGGTTTACACGACAGGATGGAACATATGAGAAGTTAGTTGAGAGTTATGCTTCTTATGCTAAAACCAACCTTGCTCCCGGAACCCAGAAGAGATATGGTGCAATAACAGACAACTTTCAGAGGTTTCTAGATTCAGATTATCCGCATTTAGATAAAATATCACAATTTACCCCCCGTATATTTGAGAAGTTTAAAGCCTTCAGAAAAGAAGAGGAAGCTCACAATAAGACTATTAACAATGAGCTTACGGTTTTGAGGACTATGTTCAAACTTGCAGTTCAGTGGGGGTATGCTCAAACTAATCCTACAGACGGAGTTTCAAAACTTAAAATAGCCAATAAAATTGCTCCACGCTTTTTAAGGGAAGAAGAATGTAGGTTGCTTCTTGATAATAGTGGTGAATGGCTACGTCCGATATTCTTTACATTTTTAAGTACAGGCATAAGAAAGGCAGAACTTGAGAATCTTGAATGGTCAGACATAGACTTTCATAGGCGCAGGGTAAAGATACGAGTTAAGACCGACTGGAGTCCCAAGACCAATGAGAGGGAGATTCCGATTAATGAAGGTCTTTATGATGTTCTAAAAGAGCAGAAGCAGAAAAGGTTTTATAAGGATTCTAATTATGTATTCCCAGGGGAGGATGGAAAGCAGATATTCAGGAATAGGCTCCTCAGGCGCCTAAAAACGCTCGCTAAGCAGCTTAACCTGGGAGATGTAAACATCCATATGCTTAGGCATACATTTGCTTCACAGCTCGTCATGAAAGGCGTAGACTTGGCAACGGTAAGTCAATTATTGGGGCATTCGGATATAGAGACCACTATGATCTATTCACATCTTGCAGAGGATCACGTGGATAGAGCGGTTGATAAGTTGAATTTTTAACATTGGTGGTTTAATCGGTAGTTTTAAGGATAGGTGGACAGAGTGGACGATAGATATATATATTCCCTTTTCAGGGGGTTTTAGATTCCTGTGGATTTGATCCTAGTGATGATGATGAGCAAGAGGCTTCAGACCAGATTTTTAGATTGGCTGATGAAGAAGTTCTTGGACTTCTTATACCACATACAGTTCTTGAAGAAATTGAGTACCATAACACACCCCAGTGGAAAAAAGAACTTGCAAGGAAGTACATTTACACTTTACCTGTAAGTTTAGAGCCTTCGGAGAGGTTAAAACTGGAGGCTATTATTAGAATACTTACTGGCGAAGGGAAGAGGGAAAATCATGAAAATGACGGAAAACATGTTTTTATAGCTCAAAAGCACGGTTCATATTTTATTACTTTTGACGATGGGATTCTCAGGAAGAGGGATGCAATACAGGAGCTTGATAAGGGGCTAAAAATCGTGAAGCCCTCAGAGCTTATTAGGGATGTTGAAAAACGTAGAGAGGTTTGGAGAAGAAGAAGAAAGTGGAGAGATGAGCAGGGATTGTCTTAATAGTAAATGCAGAAGGGTAAAATAAAGGAGAAAGGATGATGGCAAATATCTTATTATCAACAGCTAAACTTCCTGCGCTTATAGAGCAACTAAACCATTGTAATGGTGAAGCAGAAATAGCAAGAGTGCAGGCGTTCATACAAGTGAGGTTAGACGAGTTGGCGAGGGATGAGATTGGAGTAGCTAAGGAAGCATTGTGTTCAGTCATTCAAGAAAGGAAAGATGTGAACAAGGAAGCCTCCGAGACTGCCACGAAAACAAGTGCCGTAATAAAATGGGCTACGGTAGTAATAGCTATAAGCTCCATTATTCAAGTAGTCGTTGCTTTTATTAACAAGTAAGGTTAATGAATATTTTTGGGCACATATTGGGCGCAGACAACAAGTTCTACAATATAGTGGAGAACAAGGTCTAAGGGAGTGTTGACAAATGAAGAAGAAACTTCGACCACTAACGCAAGAGGATTTTTGCTACCAGAAATATGAATGGACTAATATTTCAAAATATGCCCTTTCTGAAGATGGGTACTTAATAAGATTGGAAAAAGTGTTATCGGACGGGTCCCCGGTTTATTTATGTTTGTTTGAAGGATGGTGGGAAGCAGTTGATGCGTGCAGTTCTATCAGCGCTGTGCGTGAGGCTGAGCCTATTAGCCCTAAGGTTGCAAAAGCAATTATGAAAAAGGAAGAAAAGCCTTTAGCCGAAAGACCGAAAGAAAGAAATTATTGGGTAAGTTGATGTCTATATATCAAGAATCTAATAAATCAGCAGGTTTTACTTTTAGAGCTTTAGCAAGTTTTTCAATCGTATCAATTTTAACAGCAGGCGGAGTTTTACCTTCTATTCTTTGAAGGTATTTGTAGTCAATTCCGGCAAGTTCGGCGAGTTTTTCTTGCGTATATTCGCATACTTGCCTGAGGGTTTTAATCTTTCTTCCGAGTTTTCATTGCTGTCCGGGGAAAAACGGTAAGAAACCATAAAAAATAAAGGGATCCAAGAACTTGTGCTATAATTGAATCTTCTGAAACCCAATAAACACAAGGAGGATCCCCTTATGGCTAATT
>Ga0172377_10000893_pt1 | contig 29247 bp, 23 predicted proteins | sample Pumphouse3metaG_FD_119749 | JGI IMG/M metagenome (GOLD analysis project Ga0172377, IMG submission 119749) | Leachate microbial communities from a municipal landfill in Southern Ontario, Canada - Pumphouse #3 metaG | ecosystem: Engineered > Solid waste > Landfill > Unclassified | place: Canada... | reverse complement strand
TGTTTACTTAAATGTTTCGCTGATCCGGTCTATTTTTCGGGAAAATTTAATCGTTCATTGTATGGGGTTGCTAGATCTTTTGTCTATCAAATACCGGATAATATAATAATACAGATAATCAATGATTTGCAAATCCAGTCATTTGTAGACATCGCAAAGTTAGGAAGCATTCCTTCTTTTTCTCGATTATATACCGATTTTTCTTCATTAGCAAAAACCGTGTTTTCTTTGCCTCTGGAAGATATGCTGCTTGCATTATACAGACAAACAGAATTGTTTTCGAAATTGGTCTCGCTTCCAGATCCGGAAAGTGTCGAAGCGAAGCTTATGTTTTTGGTGGCAAAAGCCAAGGAATTATCCGAGTATACATTCGATGATTTATTAAACTATTTCCAGGATCTTTATGACATGGAAGAACTTGACATCGAGTATTCGCGACCTTATGATTCTTCAAGCAATGCTGTCCGAATGATGACAATGCACAAATCGAAGGGTTTAGAATTTCCGATTTGTTATTACCCAGGTCTTTATAAGCGATTTAATTACACCGAATCAAAATCCTTTTTTATTTTTGATAAACAATATGGTTTAATCACAAAAGCATGGGATAATGGATTCAAAGAGACGATTTTGCACCAATTAAACCGATGGTACAATTATAAAGATTACGTCTCAGAACGCTTGCGGCTATTTTATGTTGCTTTGACCAGAGCAAAAGAAAAAATTATAATGATTTATGATGGCTCCAAAGAAAAAAAACCATTGCTAACATATAATCGTTTTGGATATCTTGACGCTATTATCCGGCAAAGATATAGTTCTTTTAAAGATATATTAGAATCAGTACCAATAGTTAAAAATTGGCAAAAAGAAGTAGATGATTCATCCGATATTAATTACATCCAATCCAGTCTTTCAACACTTATGGAAGAAAAACCAATCATCTATCCTAAAATTAATATTAAAACAAGAACGATAACGACAGAGGTTTTTAGCAAACCATCGATTGATTTCTTAACCGCCGCTGAAAAAGCATCACTTAAGTATGGTGAATGGGTACATAAAGAGTTGGAATTATTTAATTTCGCTGACATAGACGCTTCACTGAAACGCTTACCGGATCAGTTAAGAAAATCATTCGCCACCCTTTTATTACAGTCTGAGCTTAAAGGAATTGATGATGCAAAGATTCACCAAGAGTATGAGTTTTTCGATGAGAGAGACAATAAAAGTTTTCGTGGAGTAATTGATCTTCTCATCGAATATCCGGATCGAATTGTTATTATCGATTATAAATTAAAAAAGATTGATGATTTAGGATACATCAATCAATTAAATGGATATCGAAAATTCGTAGAAAAAGTTACTAGCAAGCCCATATATACATATTTGTATTCATTATCCGAACAACAAATCATCGCCATCGGAGGTGTCTGATGAAACAATTATTTCCCCCTATAAAAAAACGAGTTGACCATCATGGATCTTTTCATATTTCCTCACCATTAACCGCTATTATACCTGCCAATCTTTCCAGGTTACGTTTGCCACTCGAAGAAATCATGACAGTGACGCTTGTCAATTCAGCGCCGGCCAATATGATTTTTGTCTCAAAACCCGATTTAAGACCCGAAGAGTACCATCTTTCAATCGATACGGACGGAATCAAAATTGATTATAATGATTATGCAAGTGCTTTTTATGCGGTTATGACTCTGAAACAATTATACGACTCAAATCTCAATACTTTTCCCTGTATAAAGATTGAAGATTGGCCGGATTTATCAATCCGAGGTTTTCTCATGGATATCAGTCGCGATAAAATCCCGACTGTTTCGACAATCAAAGCAATTATTGATAAAATGGCAACTGTTAAAATGAATCATTTGGAATTGTACGTTGAAGGTTTTGCATATGCTTATCCGGCTTTTCCTGATATCAACACCAATGAAACTCCCCTTACTCTTGCCGATTATCTGGAAATTGAAGATTATGCGAATCAACGAGCAATTGATTTTTCGGGAAACATGAATAGTTTTGGTCATATGACAAAATGGCTTGAGTTGCCAAGGTATCGGCATTTGGCTGAATGTCCTCATGGTTTTAAACAATGGGGTTATCGGTTCCCGGCTTCGACTTTGAATCCACTTAATCCAGAAAGTGAGCAATTAGTCGTTAAAATGTATCAAGATATGCTACCGCATCTTCAATCAAAGTATTTCAATATTAATTGTGATGAACCTTTCGAACTTGGCAAAGGCAAAAGCAAAAAAGCAGTTCGCAAGGATGGAATCGGTAAAATCTATGTTGATTTTATATCAAAATTGGTATCATTTGTAAATCAAAATGGCAAAACGGCGATGGTTTGGGGAGATGTATTAATCCATCACCCGGAAGTGATATCGCAACTACCATCAGGAATGATATTTTTGGATTGGGGATATGATCGGGATTACCCATTCGACAAACATATGAAATTACTTGCCGATATGAAGGTCAATTTTATCGGTTGTCCCGGAACTTCATCTTGGAACAGTTTTGCGTCCCGAAAGGTCGATATGATGGAAACCACCAAAAACGCGGCCGACAGTGTAAAGAAATATGGTGGAATGGGATTAATCACTACTGACTGGGGAGATTTTGGGCATCTTCAATATTTGCCGTTTTCATATCCGGGCTTAATTTATGCTGGGTTAGTTTCTTGGGCGGATTCGGATTTAGCTGACAATTTAGTTGAACCTATTCTCACATCATGGATTGACAATCAAGAAATGGCAGAGGCGATTTTGGATTTGTCAGAATATTCTCAATACGAAAACAAATATATCTATAACGGAACATTGACGTTTTCGACAATCATGTTTTCCGATCCATCCCCAAAACATCCATTATTTATCAAGCGCTTCATTTTACAAAAAGCATTACATCGAAATCAATTAACCCATGCCAGTGGTGAAAAAATCCAATGGTTACTTAAAGATGTCACTTCAAGAATGCTTAATCTAAGAATCGAAAACGTCGAACAACAACTGGTGTATGATGAAATAATGCAAACAATTAATTATATTGCCATAGCAGTGAATGTCAATTTAGTGATTAATCATGATTCGCAATCGGATTGTCACTTCCTTGGCAATAGCATCATTACAAATCTGGGTTCGGCCATGAATGAACATCGGCGTTTGTGGAATCGGCGGAATAAGTCCGGCGGTCTCACACAATCATTATCGCGACTAATCACTTTAAAAGCCATTATCGATAGCCTTCGTTACATTAAACCATGATATAATTATTTAAAGGAGTGATTGCCACAATGGATCAAGAATCATTAATCAAAGAAGCCGTGCGAATGTATGAAATACGACATTATGAATCAGCACTTCCGATATTTCGAAAATTCGCAAAAAAAGGGGATCGAGTTGCTTTATGCTATTTAGGCAAAATGGCTTTTTTTGGTCAAGGAATGAAAAAGGATCCATCACTTGCTTACGATTCTTTTTATAAAGCCGCAATCGAACTTGATATCGAAGCGGTATATATGGTAGGTCGTTGTCTCGAAGAAGGATATGGTATTGGACAAAATTTAGAAAAAGCTTTTGAATATTATTCTGCTTCCTCAGTTCGAGGTAGTGTTGAAGGACAACTTAAAGAAGCATTATGCTATGAAGAAGGAGTTGGTGTTCCCCAAAACGAACAGAAAGCTTTAACGATATTTGTGGAGTTATCAAAAAAATTCAATCATCCTTATGCAACCTTCCGGATTGGTATGGCATATCTAAATGGTCAAGGCGTTCAAAAAAGTCCGGAAAACGCCTTTTCATGGTTAAATAAGGCGTTATTGCTGGGTTCGACGGATGCAATGAACCAATTTCGCTTAATTGGTACAAAAAGCAAAAAGGATGATCGAACATTATCGAACATTGAGACAATCGGCATCGATCTTTTTAATGGTGATCGACCTAAAGATGCTATTATATATTTACAGATTGCCGCTAATGAAGGCTCAATCAAGGCTTTACAGTTACTAGAGATTGCCTATCATGAAGGCAAAGGCGTTCCTAAAGCTTCTAAAACCGCATTTGATTACGCTTTAAAAGGAGCTCAAGCAAATGATCCGGAAGCAATGTTTTGTTTGGGAAAAAAATATGAATTAGGAGACGGTGTTCCGTCGTCGTTTACTAAGGCGGCTTTTTGGTATGAATTGGCTTCGGATAAAAACCTTAGTGAAGCTAAAATCAATCTAAAAGGTATAAGGGGGTACTAATTTGAAAGATACAATGACTCCCAAAGCACTAAATGATCTCGGCGATGCCTACTTTTACGGAACAGACCGAGCGATAAATCACGAACTAGCGTATTCTTATTATAAGCAAGCAGCTGATATGGATAATCCCATCGGTTTATTTAATGTTGGCATGTATTTCTATCATAAGAGCGATTTCAAAAAAGCTATTGAAGCATTGGATAAATCCCGAGCTTGTGGTCATTCTCCAGCAGTATTATTGTTGGGAGATATGTATAAAAACGGATATGGATTTCATAAGTCACGCAAAAAAGCCTTTAAGATGTATCTTCAAGCTGCAAATTTAAACGATATTGATGGGTATAATGCAGTTGGCGAGTGTTATAAAAAGGGTTTTGGATGTGCCAAAAGTGCGGATCGAGCACTATCTTACTATCAAAAATCGGCTGATCACGGGGATATGACTGGTGAGTTAAATGTTGGACTGTACTATTTGCATTCTTCTGAATACAAAAAGAATCCCGAACCAGCATTGACTTGGCTTGATAAAGCGGCAACACACGATTCTATCGAAGCAAAACGACTACTTCAAGAAATCTATCAAACCCATAATTTACCATATTTTCGTAAAAAATCCGTTGCATCATTGCGAGAAATGGCTTTTTATTACACTGAAGCTTTAGCTAAATCTAATGATGTGAAAGCACTGAAAACAGTTGCAGATACATATTATAATGGCTCTGACATAACGAAAAAAAATCACGAGAAATCGGCGTTGTACTACAAGACATTGGCGGATTTAGGAGATGATGACGGGAAGTATGGTTATGCCGTTTCACTGCTTTACGGCCAAGGATTAGCTAAAGATGTAAGTATGGCAAAAAGGATTTTGGAAGAATGTGCTGTTCATAGTCATCCGATGGCATTGACACGATTGGGTGATATTTTTCGTCTGGGGCTTAATGTCCCCATTGATAATGAAGAAGCTAAAAGATGGTATATGGAAGGCGCAAAACTCGATGATCCAGAAGCGTTAATGAACTTGGGTTTGCTAAATTATCGTCAAGTCATCGAAGGTCATAATCCGGCTTTAGCATATAATTTTATGGAAACGGCTGCGAAAAAAGGATATTTTCAGGCTTGGTATTGGTTGGGTATTTTTCATGATAATGGAGTTGGGTGTGAACCATCTTTTCATGAGGCACAAAAAAGCTTTGAAAAAGCAATTCAACAAGGAAGTTTAGGTGCTAAATATAAATACGCAGCCATGATTATTGATGAGATACATAAAAACAAGAATGATCGCAAAAAAAATACCAATTTAATACAAACGGCAAAACAATTGTTTATTGAATATATTAACGACCCCGTGCATAACACCACAAATGCAGCCTACGCAATGGCTTTTTTAGGTGAAATATACCGTGATGGAATCGGAATGGCAGCCAACCCAAGAATCAGTCGCTATTGGTATGAGCGCGCTGCTGAAGCAAATTTCCCGAATGCGATGGTGGAAATGTATCGCATTTTAAAAAATACCGAATTTGATGAAGCCCAGAAATGGTTAAATAAAGCTTGTCAAGACTCGACTCTTGGCGATGCTTTCTATGAACTAGGATTATTATATCTTGATGGCTTCACCGATCGGATTAAAATTGATACTCGTTTAGCAAAAGCTCATTTTGAGACAGCTGCCAAGTTAAATCACAAAGGGGCTTTGGAAAAATTATTAATGATGTAAGAAGGTGATATTGTGAAATTATTACTCCATATTTGTTGTGCCCCTTGTAGCGTTATGTGTATCAAAAAATTGCATGATGATGATATTAGTGTTACTGGTTACTGGTATAACCCTAATATTCATCCTTATACAGAATATCAAAGTCGACTGGCGGCTTTAAAAGGCTATTCCGAATCAATAAATATGCCGATGATTTATAATGATTTCTATGGATTAAGGTTATTTCTCAAACAAATAGAAGGAAATATTGATAATCGCTGCGGAATTTGTTATGAAGAACGACTCACTGCAGTTGCCAAAGAAGCAAAAAAGGATGGCTTTGATGCGTTCTCGACAACATTGCTTATTAGTCCGTATCAACAACATGAAAAGATAAAGATAATCGGCGAACGGATTGGAAATGAAATCGGAATTCGTTTCTACTATGTTGATTTTCGGGATTTTTTCCGCGAAGGGCAAAGAATCGCCCGCAGTTTGCCACTCTATATGCAAAAATACTGCGGTTGTATTTTCAGTGAAGAAGAAAGATATTTCAGCAAAACACAAACCAGAAAATAACTTCAATGACAAATATCAAAATTATTATATGGTTCATGACAGTTTTCTCACAATCATTATGATATAATCAAATTAATAGATCATCAAGGAGGATGAAAATGATATTTCCGCGTAATGAGTTCGAAAAGACATCTTGTAAAGATGCAAATATCGAAAAAGGTCTCTTGGTCGACATGTTTGACCAAATAGACAAGGAAAAATGGAATTTACATTCGATCCTACTAGTGAAAAACGGAGCTAAGATTTTCGATACTTATGCAAAAGGGTATGGACCGAATACTAATGAGGATATCTTTTCGATTTCCAAGGCTTTTACAAGTCTGGCTATCGGTATCTGTTTTGACCAAAAACGACTACAGCTAAGTGACCCTATTCTTCCGTATTTTGCGAAAGAATTAGAAAATACTCACTTTGTCGGTTATGAAAAAGTTACTATAGAACATTTATTAACGATGTCAGTTGGTCAAGACCGCGATGGAATTGATGATTTTAAAATGGGGAAAAATCCCTACATTAGTTTTTTTAGTCTTCCGCTCGAATTTGAACCGGGAACGCACTTTATGTATAATAATCTCGCTTCTTATATGCTATCTGCCATTGTTACTCGAGTAACGGGTATGACAGTAAATGATTTTTTGGATATTAATCTGTACTCTAAATTAAATATTGAAAAGCCGGAATGGTCTGAGTTCTTTGGCAATTCACTCGGCTGTTCGGGGATAAAAACAAATGCAGTTGTTTTAGGGAAAATTGGAATGTTATTGCTTTATAATGGTATGTGGCGGGAAGAACAAGTGATATCTGCTGATTATGTTAAGGCGGCTACTACATCACATGTTTCGACAATTGACCTCGATAATCCAAAACGTCAATATGGATACGGATACCACTTTTGGATTACAAAGAATCAAGATTTTCAAATGGCAGGCAAATATGGGCAACGTGTAATAGTTAATCGCCAATATGAAACTGTATTCGTGATAATTGGTTATGAAAAACGTGATCCATCTTGTTTCTTCGACGATTACGTAATTCCAGCTTTAGGTAAAGGCTGGAGTTATGATAATTATACGTTGCGGACATACTTGCAGCGGTTTACCGATCATTCGGGTCCAATTCTTGAAGTGGAAATTGCAGAAAAAGGATAAGGAAACAAAAACGCGTACGGTTTATCTCGTACGCGTTTTCGTTATTAAAAGGGAGGAGAATAAAAAAAATGAAGAAATAAAAACATTTTCGTACCGCTTGTCCGGTACGTTTATAATTATAGCGAATGTTTGTGACGGGAAAATGTATTAATTATGGCATTTTGGTGAATTACAGATACCCTGTAAATAATTGCATATAAAATAGTAGTTAGTTGATATTATCCCGAAATATAAGTAGTCAATGGTTGATTTCGGCATAATATCGACATTCTTAAGTAGACAATGTCGTGCTTTTTTGATATAATATGGAAGAATTAAATAAAAGGGATATTTGAAATCCAGTTGTTTATATATGCCAACTTTTCAAAGGAGGGAAGAACATGAATCTAGGTGACTTTAATAAGTTGAGTGTTGTTCGGGAAACTGATATTGCCTACTTATTGACCGATGGTGAATACGAGTATTTCCTCCATAAAAAAGAGGCGCTCCGGAATTATATCAAAGATGAAGATATCGAAGTTTTTTTGTATGTCGACAATCTAGGACGTCCAACAGCTTCAACAAAAACCCCTCTTATTACCGTTCATACCGCAGCCTTTTTAGAGGTTGTATCGGTCAACCCCGAACTCGGTGTTTTTCTTTCATATGGAATGATAAAAGATCTTTTATTATCTAAAGATGATTTACCATTATCTTTTAATTCTTGGCCTATCGTCGGTGATGAGTTATTTGCTACTATAAAAATAAAAAAAGATTTGATGTTCGCAAAACTTATTAGTCGCAAAATAATTGCCACCTTCTTGCGTCCACCATCGGAACTTGATGAGGGAACCAGTTACGAAGCAACTGTATTATTTCTCTTAGTAGAAGGACTGGTCTGCTTTACAAAACAAGGTCATGAAATTTTTGTTCACTACAATAACACCCGTAAAAAATATCGTATGGGTGAAAATGTTTCCGTAACCATAATTCAAAAGCACGAAAATAACGAATATACCGGAACACTGATTCAACAAAAAGAACATATGATATATCCAGATTCGGAAACAATTATCCGTTATCTTCAAAATCACGCGGGTTCGATGCGTTTTACTGATAATACGTCCCCTGAAGAAATTCAAGCGGCCTTTCATATGAGTAAGGGTGCATTTAAAAGAGCTTTGGGAACATTATATAAATCGGGAATGGTTGAATTAAATCCCGATAGCACAAAACTAATCAATCACGACCAAGAAACTTGATTCTTGGTCAATAAGAGAAATTTATTTTAGAAAAGGTGATATTATATGGGAAGAGCCCATGAAGTTAGAAAAGAAGCAATGGCAAGAACAAGCTTATTAAAAAGTAAACTTTACTCAAAATTCGGTAAAGAAATATATATGGCTGCTAAGTCGGGCAGCCCTGATCCAGATACTAATCAATCTTTAAAGAAAATCATTGAAAAAGCAAAAGCCAATCAGGTTCCGGCCGAGGTAATCAAACGTAATATTGAAAAAGCAAAAGGCGTTGGTGGGGCTGACTATGTGCCTGTACGTTATGAGGGTTTTGGTCCTGGTAATTCGATGATTATTGTTGAATGTATGACAGATAATGTTAACCGAACTTTCGGGGAAATTAGGTCTTGCTTTACTAAAACCGGAGGCAAAATCGGTGTGTCCGGTAGTGTTACTCATCAGTTTTCATATGTTTCATTAGTTAGTTTTACTGGTCTTTCCGAGGATCAAGTTTTGGAAGCGCTTATGGAAGCTGAATGTGATGTTTCCGAGATTGAATCTGACGATGAAATTATCACAGTCATTGGAAAATCGGGAGATCTTGACCGCATTAAAGAGGCTTTAATAAAGGCGAAAACTGATCTTACCTTCCTCGAAGAAAAAGTAACTTACTTACCAACCGATTATATAAAAATTGATGATGACGATTTACGAAAATTCAATAATTTTCTTGCCATGACCGATGAACTCGATGACGTTCAAGAAGTTTTTACAAATATTGATTTTCCTTCAGTTGAAGAATAAAAAGCATTATTTTAGCAACCTGAAAAAGGTTGCTTTTTTTTAAATAATTATGATGGTTTTTATTGGCTTTAAAGCGTGAATATGCTATAATGGATATTATCAAAATTGATTATTTTTTCTTTGTAAAATTGAAGAAACGTTGAGGTGAAACAAATGTCTTTACCAAATAAATTGACAGTGATGCGCGTGATTTTGATTCCGGTCATGGTGAGTGTCTATCTATTACGTGATTTTTTGTTTGGCCAATCGTTATGGATAATGGGAGTCATTTTTATCGTTGCTGCATTTACTGATTATTTGGATGGCTACATTGCAAGAAAACAAAACATTGTCACTACTTTTGGGAAATTTATGGATCCCCTTGCAGATAAACTTCTGGTCATGACTGCATTGCTAATCATTGCTGATTTATATTCATCGGGAATGACACGCATGTGGATGCCCTTTTGGGTGCCATTAATTGTTTTATCGAGAGAATTAATTGTAACCAGTATTAGACTTATAGCTGTTGGCGAAGGCAAAATTATTGCGGCTTCGAAACTAGGAAAATACAAAACAGCAAGCACCATGATTGCAATAACAGTATATTTGTTCTTTATCCCCTTAAACATCTGGGTTTTTAATATCATCGGATGGGTAATGATGGGAGTGGCAATTCTTTTAACTATTATATCCGGTGTCGATTATTTAATAAAAAACAAAGAAATTATTTTTCAAACAAAATAAAAAGATTTAATCAGTAAAAATCGTATTATAATCACGATAGATTCAATATATATGGCAGAACCAACATTCGATCGGGAGGTTTATCATGGTTGATGAAAAACGAAAAAAAAATTTAGAGGCCGCTTTAAAAGAAATCGAAAAAGAGTTTGGCAAAGGATCCGTTATGATTTTAGGTGAAGAGGTTGCAAACATGTCAGTCGAATCGGTTTCGACTGGATCGATTGCCCTTGATCACTGTCTGGGAGTCGGCGGCTACCCAAAAGGCAGAATAATTGAAATCTTCGGACCGGAATCTTCAGGGAAAACAACATTTGCACTACATGCGATTGCAGAAGTGCAAAAAGGCGGCGGGTACGCGGCATTTATTGACGCGGAACATGCTTTGGATCCAATATATGCTCGTAATCTCGGAGTCGATATCGATTCATTAATTTTATCGCAACCGGATACTGGGGAGCAAGGGTTGGAAATCGCTGAGGCATTAATTCGTAGTGGTTCTGTGGATATTATGGTCGTCGATTCCGTCGCTGCTTTGGTTCCCGAAGCCGAAATACGCGGTGAAATGGGTGATTCCCATGTCGGATTGCAGGCTCGATTAATGAGTCAAGCGATGCGAAAACTATCGGGTGTTTTGTCGAAGTCTAATTGCATTGCGATATTTATCAACCAAATTCGGGAAAAAGTAGGTGTCATGTTTGGCAATCCCGAAGTAACACCCGGAGGTCGAGCATTAAAATTTTATGCATCGGTTCGTCTTGACATTCGCAAAGGGGAGCAAATAAAAATTGGTGAGACCATTGTCGGCAATCAAGCTCGAGTAAAAGTTGTCAAAAATAAAGTTGCCGCCCCGTTTAAAACATGTGAAATCGATATAATATTTGGAAAAGGAATTTCCCGAACAGGTGAAATTGTTGATTTAGGAGTTGAACAAGAAATAATTCAAAAAAGCGGAGCTTGGTTTGCTTATAAAGATCAAAAAATCGGGCAAGGGCGGGAAAATGTAAAAAAATATCTTGAAGATAACCCAATTATTATGGATGAAATTGCAACATTAATTCGCGAACGTTTAAATATTAAATAAAATATACAATTGCGATTACAACCAAATCGATGAATTATTAAATATAGTAAGCAGAAACTTGTCGTGTATTCATTTGACAAGTTTCTGCTTTTTAATTACAAATGCCTTTAGACAATAAACGAAATAAGAAATAATTTTTGACTATGGAAGGTATTTATAATATAATAGAGTGGTAAAAGTAAGTTGAACCATTTATATAGATGGAACAGTATCGGCGCATGGGAATCCGATCTTGTTCTTAAATATATTAACAACTTTTATAACTAAATAAACGGAGGTAATAATTATGCCAGATCCATTAGTAATTATTATTTCCAGTTTGCTCGGCTTAATCATCGGTGGATTTATCGGCTTTATTATTCGTGTCGCAGTCGTGGAAAAAGGATTCCAGGCTACGAAAGAAAAAACCCGAAAAATGATTGATGATGCCACAACTCAAGCGGAAAAACTAAAAAAAGAAAAGTTATTGGAAGCCAGACAAGAGATTTACACTCTTAATTTAGAAAACGATAAAATTCTCAAAGAGAAGAAGGCCAATGTTCAAGATCTTGAAAACAAACTGAATCAACGTGAAGATCTGCTCGAACGCCGTTCGTCCAATTTGGACAAACGGGAATTAAACATTGACCGTAAAGAAGAAAACCTTGACGAGAAAAAAATTGCACTTGAGGAAAAGAATAGCAAACTGGAATCGATAATTCAACAACAAAACACCAAATTATTTGAAATCGCCAATTTTACCGAACAAGAAGCTCGTGGCGTTATTATGGAACGGGTCGAAATGGATATGGTTGATGAAATCAGTCGCTATATCCGTGATGCTGAGGAAAATGCCAAAGCAGATGCATCGAAAATCGCTAAAGATATTATTTCCCAAGCAATTCAAAAATACGCTCAGGATGTCACTGCTGAATCAACCGTATCTGTCGTCAACCTTCCCAATGACGAGATGAAAGGGCGAATTATCGGCCGTGAAGGGCGCAATATTAGAACCATCGAAGCGATGACCGGGGTCGATTTAATCATTGATGATACACCAGAAGCTGTCGTGTTATCGGGATTTGATCCAATTCGTCGTGAAATTGCTAAAAAAACGATTGAAACCCTTATTACTGATGGCCGGATTCATCCTGCCAGAATCGAAGAAATCGTCGAAAAAACCCGAGTTGAAGTTGACCAATTTATCCGCGATATGGGTGACAAGGCTGTTTTTGAGACTGGTGTTGGTCGGATGCATCCTGACCTAATTAAATTATTAGGCAGGTTACATTATCGAACTTCATACGGACAAAACGCTTTAAAACACTCAATTGAAACTGCGTTTTTAGCTGGAAAACTGGCTGTCGAACTCGGTGAAAATGAAATATTAGCTAAGCGTGCCGGGTTATTACATGATATCGGTAAAGCCGTTGATCACGAAGTTGAAGGATCACATGTTGATATCGGAGTGATGCTCGCAAACAAGTATCGAGAAAATCCAACTGTCATTGATGCCATTGCATCTCATCATGGCGATACCGAAGCTAAAACAGTCATTGGCGTCTTGGTTGCTGCTGCTGATGCTTTATCTGCAGCCCGTCCAGGTGCGAGAAGCGAATCTTTAGAAAATTATGTTAAACGCTTGACCCAACTTGAAGAAATTTCCAACTCAATTGTTGGAGTCGATCAAGCTTTTGCAATTCAGGCGGGACGTGAAGTCCGGGTTATTGTCAAGCCAAATGAAGTCGATGACGCCAGAACTTATGTTATCGCCCAAGAAATTCGACAACTGATTGAAGAAAAATTAAGTTATCCAGGTACAATAAAAATTACGGTTATTCGGGAGACCCGAGCTCAGGATATCGCAAAATAATTAATAGCCTTCCTGCGGGAAGGCTATCATTTTCTTAGAAGGATGTGAAATAGATGAGAGTATTGTTTATCGGTGATGTCTATATGGAACAAGGACGAAAAGCCTTAGAAAAATATTTTGATTTTGTCAAGACAAAAACGAAACCGAATTTGATAATTTTAAATGCGGAAAACATCGCGGATGGTCATGGAATTACACAAGATATCTATAAAGAACTAATGGAAATGGGAGTAAATGTTTTGACGCTTGGGAATCACGCATATACCCGTCGGGACTCCGCAACAGTACTAGAGTTACCAAACATCACCAGGCCAGCGAATTACGGTATTGGAGCTAAGGGCAAAGAATATGTAACTTTGAATTATAATGGTAAAACAATTACAATTATTAATCTTCTCGGACGAGTTTTTATGCGGGATCAGATTGATAATCCATTTACAAAAATGGATCAGTTGTTGGAAACGATAAAAAGTGATTATTACATAGTTGATTTCCATGCGGAAGCTACAAGCGAAAAATATGCCATGGCCAATTATCTCGATGGTCGTGTCAATGCATTAATGGGGACACATACCCACGTCCCAACCGCTGATGCTTGCGTTTTCCCAAATGGACTGCTTTATATTAGCGATGTCGGAATGACCGGGGTTAAATATGGAATCATTGGCGGAGAAATCCAACAAGGAATTCGGAAATTTTTAACAGGCGTTCCCGAGCGTGTTAACCCGGAAACCTCGGGATTACTTCAATTCAATGCGGTAATATTAGATCTTGATCAAAAGAAAATTGAAGCAATAAACATCTTCGAATAATTAAACACCATAATTTAGAAACGTAAAAATATATAATTGGTGACGACATGCAAAAATGTGACTATGATAAACCCCAAATGAATATAGCTCGGAAACGGACAAAATCGACTACAGAAGTTGTCAATTTTGTTATACCTGCTTCTGTAATTGGCAAAGGCATTGGCAAGAAATATAAAATGCTTACCTATGGATGCCAAGCAAATGAATCTGACTCGGAAAAAATCCGAGGATTGTTAGAAAAAATCGGATTTTCATTAACAACCGAGGATTCAAAGGCTGATCTTATCGTCCTAAACACCTGTGCCATACGTGAAAATGCGGAAAACAAAGTGTTCGGTGAGCTAGGACGTCTAAAAAAATACTTTAAAGCTAATCCCGAATTAATTATCGCGATTGGAGGCTGCATGCCTCAAGAAGAAGTTGTTGTCGAGAAAATCATAAAAACATATCCTCAAGTTAAAATCATCTTCGGAACCCATAATTTCCATCAACTTCCTGAACTTCTCGAAAAAGCACTTAAAGACAATCAAAGGGTGATCAAAGTCCTTTCCGAAGAAGGAAGTATTGTCGAAATGATGCCAACCATTCGAACAAGTCAATCGAAAGCTTGGATTGATATCATATATGGTTGCGATGAATTTTGCACATACTGTATTGTCCCTTACACGCGAGGGAAGGAAAGAAGCCGAAAACCCGAGTTCATCATTTCTGAAGTGAATAAATTGATTGAAGAAGGTTATCATGAAGTCACTTTGCTTGGTCAAAATGTCAATTCATATGGATTGGATTTTACCGATTGTAAGTACAATTTTGCGAATTTGTTAGAAGATTTGGCAAAGTTGCCAATTGAACGAATTCGTTTCACCACTAGCCATCCTAAAGACTTTTCCGATTCTTTAATTGCCGTTTTGGCAAAAGAAACCAATTTAATGCCGGCAATTCATCTGCCTGTTCAATCAGGGTCAAATCGGATTCTAAAGGCGATGAATCGCAAATATACAAAAGAAAGTTATATTGAGCTTGTCGATAAAATCTATCAGGCAATTCCTGATGTTTCTTTAACTACGGATATTATTGTTGGTTTTCCCGGCGAAACGGAATCAGACTTTTTAGAGACAATAGCTCTTGTTGAGCATTGTCAATTTGAAGGAGCTTACACATTTGTGTTTTCTCCACGCACCGGTACTCCGGCAGCTTCTTTTGATGATATCATACCAATGGAAGAAAAAATGCAACGTTTGTATCGGTTAAATGAGGTCATTAATCGGGGATTTGCAAGAGGAAATCAGCGGTTTGTCGGACAAATTATTAAGATTCTTGTCGATGGGATTTCCAAAGGTAATTCCGATGTTTTATCCGGTTATTCCGAACACAATAAATTAGTTAATTTTCGTGGTTCTTTAAACCTTGTCGGGACGATAGTAGATGTCAAAATTACTGATGCGAAAACGTGGTCGCTGTTTGGAGAATTAGTCAATGAGTAAAGCTGAGGAACTACTAACATTGCTGGATAATTCAGATCTTGTTTGTGAATTAAAGTCACTAAAAAAATGCTTGGAAGAATCGCCTAATGGTTTAATGATGTTTCAGAGGATATTATCACACCAAAAACAAAAAATCCACAAAGATTTGACGAATACCGATGGTACTTATGCAGAGATTATTAAAGAATATCAGGATAAATATGCTAATTTCCAAGAGTACCCGCTTGTTGCTCAATACTTAAATTTAACAGAAGAATTATCTATTTTAGTTAACGAAATCGTGGACATTATTAAATATGGAATCATAGATTAACCAAAATATTGCTGCTTATTGGTCTTTTTTTTTATTATTTTTTCTTAAAAAATTGTGGTAATTATGCTTCAAATGTTCCCCAAAATAAGAAGATGGAAATCCTTATTTTTCGTTATTATCTATTGATTTACATTATTTTTTATAGTAGTATATAAACATAAGAGTCAAAAAAGGGTGAGATTATGAGTAAACTGAAAACAACAGAAGAATTATTTGCCTATTCAAAAACGCTTAGCGTGATTCCAGCAGAAGATTTGGTAAATTTGCTTTTGACCTCAAAAATCCATGTCCCCAATTATATTCATCGTTTTGTCTTACGGGAAACCATCTATCCCAAAGTTTTTGCTAATTCTCTTTACCAAACCTACACTGATGAATTAAAGTATCGACTCCGGGGATACAATGACTATTCTATTTACCTCTTGAATAAATTGATTTCCGATTACAATCTTGATTTTGACGCCGCAAAATACAAGGAAATATTCTTTGATGTTTTGTTTTTAAATGCTGAATTATACGGAATCAAGGATCATTTCTTTAACGAACTTGATCGGTTAAAATATAAATATGCCGTTGATTTTGAAGTCATAAACTATCAAAGTTTTATGAACCTTTTCGGAAAAATATTTTTTGAGCCTTCTGGATATTTAGATGGTGTAAAATTGACCATTTTAAAAGATGTCATGATTCATTCGAGCACCTTAGGTGATTTACGTGGTCTTGGAGAAAAATACGGTGTAAAAGTTCCGCGCCGCATCAATAAAACCCAATTAGTCGATATCTTAGCCAAACGTTTCCGTTTGTCTGATGAAGAAATCGTTTTGCTCAATGCAAAATCTGTTTTAGAATTAGAGATTTATGCCAAAGAAAAGGGCTTTAGCATCTCGATTGACCTCAAAAAAAGTGATATGGTTGAATATATCGTTTATTCTTTGTCAATGTACCATCAAGAAGTTGTTAAGGACATGCACAATTATTCAGTTCCTTTAGCAGTCGATCTTGATTCGGTTCGTATCGAAGAAATCAAATTTGAAACAAACGATCAAGATATTCCGGTTGTCGAAGATGTAAAACCGGTTACTGAAACAATTACCAGTGAACCCGGACCAATTGTTCTCGAAGAGGAAGTTGTCGAACCTGAACCCATTATTGAGCAAACACAGCCATCAGTCGCAGAACCAGTGATTGTTGAACCCGCATTTGCTGCATCAGAGCCAACACCGAAAACTGAAGTCCATTTCGAACCAGACTCAATCACAATTGATAATGAACCAGCGCTCAAACCGACCTTCAGCGATAGCGGAAAAAACTTTTCAGAGGAAGAACGGGCATTACTGGACGAGAAGATTGCAATGATAATCAAGAAATATCAGCGAAAACGGCACCAAAAAGCATTTTTTACATTTTTTGGGATCTTTTTAGGAATCGCTGTTATTGGTTTGTTAGCTTATTCGTATTATATTTATCTCACAACAGGCAACTTACCATTCGGACTTTAATTTCATAAGCACTAGAAATGTAATCGATATAAGGTGATTGTTTTGGAAAAAATCTCTGATCTAAACTACACCCCTATGATGCAACAATATCTTGAAATCAAAAAAGACTATAGCGATTTTATAGTCTTTTTTAGAATAGGCGATTTTTATGAAATGTTTTTTCAAGATGCCATTATTGGCTCAAGAGAACTCGAAATAGTTCTTACCGGCAAAGATGCCGGTCAAAAAGAACGGGTTCCGATGTGCGGAATTCCATTTCATGCAGCTAATGTATATTTAGAAAAACTAGTAGAAAAAGGGTATAAAGTAGCTATTGTCGAGCAAGTAGAAGACCCAGCGTTAGCAAAAGGTCTTGTTAAGCGTGATGTAATAAAACTCATTACCCCAGGTACCATTATTGAAGAAGGGACTGTCGACGAAAAAGCCAACAATTACATCGTTTCCGTCTCTGAATCGAAAGATAAATATCTATTAGCATATTCAGATTTGACTACTGGTCAAAATTGTATTGTGTCAACTCCGAAAGATCCGGAACTGCTTTTTAATGAGATTTTAAATCTAAACTCGCGAGAAATAATTCTTGGATCAAAATTTAATCAAAAAATAATTCGCCACTATTTGCAAAATTATGCAATTACTGTATCAATATTTGATCGGTATGAATTACCAATCTTTTATCGGCATTTAATTACTGATGTCTATGACAAAGAATCTCTAGAAGCTTTTGGTCGTTTAATCAATTATCTTATTCTGACCCAAAAACATGAATTGTTACATCTTCAAAAAGTTCAAGTTTTTGCATCAACATCATATCTGAGAATTGACAATAATTCCAAAAAAAATCTGGAATTAGTCGAAACTTACCGTTTTGGAAACCGAAAAGGCAGTTTATTTTGGTTACTTGATCAATGTAAAACCGCAATGGGATCGCGATTTTTGAAACAAAATATCATGCGTCCTTTGGTCGACAGGGACAAAATCGAAGATCGATTTTCATTGATCGAGACTTTCAATGAAAACTTTTTGATTCGAGAGGAACTAAAAGAGTTGCTTCAAGAAGTGTATGATCTAGAAAGAATTGTTGGGCGAATTTCTTTTGGTAATGCTAACGCCAAAGATTTGATTAATTTAGCTAGATCACTAAAAGTGATGCCAATTATTATTACTAAACTTATTTCTTTGGATAATAAATTTGCTTCATTTTTAGTTAGCAACATTGACCCTCTTGAAGACATAGCCACTTTAATTACTAAGGCAATTGTCCCAAATCCGCCATTATCAGTCAAAGAGGGCGGAATCATCAATCCGGGTTACTCCCCAGATTTAGATCAGATTAAAAACGCAAGTATCAATGGAAAAACATGGCTAAGTGAATTTGAAACAAAAGAACGCGAGCGAACGGGGATAAAAAAATTACGTGTCGGTTACAACCGGGTTTTTGGTTATTACATCGAGGTCACGAAAGGCCAATTGGAATTTGTAAAAGATGAATTCGGCTATGAACGAAAACAGACGTTATCAAATTCAGAACGTTATATCACAACGGATTTAAAAGAAAAAGAGGCCATAATCCTCGGCTCTGAGGAAGATGCAATTAGGTTGGAATACGAGCTTTTTGCTGAAGTACGTGATGCAACAAAAGCCAAAACAAACCTCATGCAAGACATGGCAAAAGTAATTGCCGAAATCGATATGATTTTGGCTTTTGCCAAAGTTGCATCGGAGAATCGATATGTTCGCCCGACTATCATAAATGATCGAGTAATCGATATCACAAATGGACGACATCCAGTTGTTGAAAAAGTTCTCGAAAATGAAAAATATGTCGAAAATGATATCCATATGGGAGAAAACACAAATATTTTATTAATTACTGGTCCGAATATGTCGGGGAAGTCGACCTATATGCGCCAACTTGCCTTAACGATTATTATGACCCAAATCGGTTGTTTTGTTCCTTGTGAAATCGCAAAAATCCCTCTTTTTGATCAGATATTTACCCGTATCGGCGCAAGCGATGATCTGACTGGCGGAAAATCCACATTTATGGTCGAAATGTTGGAAGTAAATTATGCTTTACAAAATGCAACTGACGCTAGTTTAATTCTATTCGACGAAATTGGTCGTGGTACTGCGACATATGATGGTATGGCTTTAGCTCAGTCAATTATTGAATATTCACATCAGAAAATAAAATGCAAGATTTTATTCTCAACTCATTATCATGAATTAACATATTTAGAGGATGATCTAAAATCGCTTCATAATGTCCATGTTCTGGCAAAAGAAGAAAAAGGAAATATCGTGTTTTTACACAAAGTCATTGATGGCCCCACTGATCGTTCATATGGAATTCATGTTGCCAAACTAGCTAATTTGCCAAAACCATTAATTAATCGAGCAAATAATATTTTATCAGAATTGGAAGCTAAACACGGATATAATGTCATAAAACCTCAAGAGATGAACCTCTTCAATTATGAAAATGTCATCACAAAAGATGAAGAAATAGCGGATGAATATGATCCAATAATTGAACAACTTAAAACAATTGATATTAATGAAATGACCCCAATTAAAGCAATGAATATATTGGCTGACGTCATTGAAGAAATAAAGAAAAAAGCAACTAAGTAAAGCAAATTCATAAAATTAGTAAGCCGAACAAGACCAAAAACAAAGCTGGTGATACCATGGGTAATATTATTAGGCTTGATGAGCACCTTGCCAATATGATTGCTGCAGGTGAAGTAATTGAACGACCGACAAATGTTGTGAAAGAACTTACTGAAAATGCCATTGATGCAAATAGTACCGCAATCGAAATTGAGCTAAAAGGCGCGGGAATGGACATGATTCGTGTCACCGATAATGGTGCCGGCATGGATGAAAGCGATGCCAACAATGCATTTGAAAGGCATGCAACATCGAAAATTAAAACCGAATATGATTTATTTCGCATTCAATCATTGGGGTTTCGTGGTGAGGCTTTACCCTCAATAGCGGCTATTGCTAAAATTGAACTGACGACGTCAATTGGCAACAATCAAGGCTATAAAATTGTGTTTCAAGCTGGAAAAAAGGTTGACAGCGGAATAGCGCAAGCACGCAAAGGCACTGACATCACCGTTACAAAGCTTTTTTATAATACTCCGGCGCGGTTAAAGTATTTAAAAGACCCTAATTACGAGTTGGCAATTATTACCGAATTGATCGATAAGTTTGCCTTAGCCCATCCTAAAATTGCTTTTACGTTAATAAACAATGAGAAAGTATTATTCAAATCATCAGGGTCTGGCAATGTTTTAGAAGTTTTAGGATCAATCTATGGATATAATGTGGCTAAACAAATGAAACCATTTAACAATGATGCCCACGATTACCGGATTTCTGGATATATAGCTAACCCTCTTATCAATCGCAGTAGTCGTAATTGCATCACTTTGATTACCAATGGAAGAGTAATTAAAAACCCTAAAGTAATCTCCGCGGTAAACATGGCATTTGATCAACGAATTCCTAAAGGTCGATACCCGATTGCATTGATTAACATAACCTGCGATCCTTTGTTAATTGATGTAAATATTCATCCGACTAAACAGGAAATCAAATTTTCTGAAGAAGCCAAGTTATTCAATCAGTTAACTAATATTGTTAAAATGACTATTAATCAATTTGTGATGATCCAGGAATCGGATAATTTGATAATGGGTAAAGAAACCGATACCGTCCAAAACCAATTACACTTTAATAACAATAATCCCATTACCGATTTTGATTCGCCAATGAACGATTCTTTATTAGAAATATCCGAAAAAATGCCAGAAAAGGCTTTTTCCGTGTTAAATCAATCAAGGATTCCCGATATGGAATATATTGGCCAATTTGCTGGGACATATTTGTTATTTCAAAACCAAGAAGGGCTCTTTCTCATTGATCAACATGCCGCTGCGGAACGAATTCGCTATGAAAATTATATCAAAAGAATGAGCAATCCCAAGCGTTCATACTATGATTTGCTTGTCCCATTTAATGTGGATTTTTCTAATCATGATGCAATTCAAATAAGTGATCATTTATCAGAAATTACTGACTTTGGCATTACACTTACCCCATCAGGGACGCAATCATTTTTCATCAACAGTGTTCCAACATGGTTTCCTTTAGGGATGGAAGAGGCATATACCGAGGAAGTCATTAAACTTGTATTGAATCATTTCGATTTAAGTGTCACTTCCGTACGCGATGAATTGGCGAAAAGATTAGCCTGTAAACATTCCATTAAAGCAAATCATTTTATTAATCAAGATGAAATTCAGACAATGATGCGTGAATTAAATCAATGCCTTAACCCTCATACTTGCCCTCATGGTAGACCCATCATCGTCAAGATTACCTTATATGAAATCGAAAAAATGTTTAAGCGGGTAATGTGATGATAACGATGATTGTAATTGTCGGTCCGACGGCTTCGGGTAAAACCGCGCTTTCAATTGCTTTGGCCCAACATTATAAAGCCGAAATAATATCTGCAGACGCGATGCAATTTTATCGCCAATTAGACATCGGAACTGCCAAAATACCATTAGAAGAAAGAGCCAATATTCCTCACCATTTAATAGATATTCTTGATCCCAAAGCGGAATTTTCTGTTGCGGAATACCAACAAATTGTCAGAGCGAAAATCCAAGAACTTCGTTCACGCAATATTATTCCGATCTTAGTCGGGGGGTCGGGATTATATATAAAATCCATTTTGTATGATTATCGTTTTGTTGGGAAGAAACGAGACCCGGAAAAGGATTCATTTTACTCGACCATGACTAATGCTGATTTATATACACGTTTATCAAAGATAAATCCTTTGGCGGCCGAAAAAACACATCCGAATAACCGTAAACGGGTATTACGTTTGATGGAATTATTAGAAGACAACACTTCCATTAATTCTCATGAAGGACAAAATCAATTCGATCCAAGCTTCGTAGTTATTGGTATGCAATTACCAAGACAACTCCTTTACCAGCGAATTGAAACTCGAGTCACAAAAATGATTACGGATGGGTTGATTGAAGAAGCGAGAAATCTTTATCAATCGGAAATCTTTGGTCAGAGTATTATGGCCATCGGTTACAAAGAACTATACACTTATTTTAGGGGCGAATGTCTTCTCGAAGAAGCTATCAACAAAATCAAACAAAACTCCAAGAATTATGCTAAACGTCAGATGACTTGGTTTAAAAATCAACTTAATGTTAAATGGTTTACTCCGGATTTCGAAAACTTTGATACGACCATTATCGATGTCATAAATTACATTGATTCTTATGACAAACAAAAAAAATGTTGTCCATAACGGGCAACATTTATGTTATTACTTGACACTAAAATGCCATTTATCGAAACCTCCAGCCAAAACATATACTGGATGGAAACCTTTTCGTATTAATTTGCGACTAATCGCTTTAATGGATTTCGATTGGGTTATGTCATAAAGGAAAATCGGTTGATCTAATCGCAAGCGTGACAAATTCTGAAAAACCGTTTTATGAGGAAAGTTACGACTGCCGTTGATGCGTTTAACGGCAAACTCGGACTCCGAACGGATATCAATCAATTGGCCTTTACGCATGTTGAGACGAAAGTCTTCGGCGTTGAGAATGATGATTTTTGAATAATCATAGTTTTTCCGGGCTGCAAGTGCGATTCCCAATCCTAATCCCAAGGCGATAGGAAGAATCCATGACCAAATCGAAGTCTCTAAAAACATAGTGTCACTTCCTAAATAATAGTTATACATAATTATAGTAGTTATTATTTTTATTGTCAATAAGTGTTTTTTGTAATATAATACTCTTGTGAAATAAACAGGCAGAGAACTGTCAAAAGTTGTTAGGAGAGAATACTAGTGATTAACACCAACGAAATCCGTAATGGAATGACCATTGAATTTGAAGGTAATATTTATGTTGTTTTAGAGTTTCAGCATATGAAAACAGCAAAAGCAGGTGCCATTATGCAGACAAAACTGCGTAATCTTCGCACTGGTACAGTCATATACAAGAACTTCAATGGCGGAATCAGCATTGATACTGCAACCGTTGAAAAATCGCAATATCAATATTTGTATGCCAATGGTGATATGCATGTTTTTATGAATAACGAAACCTATGAACAAATCGAACTTGATAAAAGCCGATTGGAATATGAACTAAACTTTTTGACAGAAGGCATGGTTGTCAACGTTATGAGCTATAACGAAGAAATTTTAGGGCTTGAATTACCGGATAAAGTTGTCCTGGAAATTGTTGAAACTGCCGGTGCGGCAAGAGGCAACACTGCTTCCAACGCCACAAAAGAAGCTCTTACCAATACGGGTTACCGACTGTTAGTGCCGCTTTTTATTGACAACGGCGAGAAAATCGTTGTTTCAACTGCAACTGGTAAATACGATTCGCGGTCGAAATAACTTGTTATTACGAGGAGTGATGACGCTTGGACAGTAGTTTTATACGACCTAGTTTCGGTGCGATAGAAATCAATCCGATTATATTGCTTTTAATGTTTGTCTTGTTATTTGTCTCTTCTTTCTTCTCAATGTCGGAAATGGCTTACGCCGCCGTCGGGAAAGTTCGATTAAAGACACTGCTAGAACAAGACATTCCCGGTTCCAAAAAAGCATATTGGATTGCCGAAAATTTCGATCGCACCCTGACAACGCTTCTGGTTGGAAACAATCTTGCAAATATCGCATTGACAACAGTCAGCGTAGTTTTTTTCAACGGAATCTTTTTGGGAATCCCGAATATGGAAACAATTGTCTCGGTGATTAATACCGTTGTAATGACGATTATAATCTTAACTTTTGGAGAAATTCTTCCAAAAAGCATTGCTAAAAACAATCCCGAAAAAATCGCTTTAAAGATTAGCGGGTTTTTATATTTTTTGATAAAAATTATGACGCCGGTCACTTTCTTGTTTCGTAAATTGAACCAACGTGTTATTAATCGCTCCGATAACGAGAACAAATTAACCGTAACCGAAGACGAACTGGAGACCATTATTGACACCATGGAAGAGGAAGGTTCAATCGATGAAGAAGAAGCGGATATGTTACAACGCGTCCTCGATCTCTCAGATATAACCGTTGAAGAAATAATGACACCCCGAGTTGACATGGTTGCCATTGATGTTACTAAAGACGTCAACGAGATTACAGAATTATTTTTTAAACACAAATTTTCCCGCATCCCAGTATATGAAGATACATCGGATAATATTATTGGTATTCTTTATGAACGTGACTATTTCACTAAATTAATTAAAGGCCATCATGTAAATGTTAGAAAAATCCTAAAAAAGCCATTATTTATTCCTTCAACGACAAAAGTTGATGCCTTAATAGAATTGTTACAACTTGAAAACAATCATATCGCCGTTGTTGTCGACGAATACGGCGGTGTTGACGGAATTGTTACCATGGAAGATGCTCTTGAGGAATTAGTCGGAGAAATATATGATGAGCATGATCAGGTTGAAAAAAGCATCATTAAGCGGAATGATGGCAAGTATACTATTGACGCTGATTTTGACTTAAAGAGTCTTTTTGAAGAGTTAGAACTTGGAACCCCCCCCGAAAGCGATGCTACTTCACTGGGTGGATGGTTGTTCGAAATGTTTCAAGACATTCCTGAAGTCGGAGAAAAAATTGAATATGAAATCGCAATCAACCAAGCATATAACGAACTTAGTGAATTAGAAAGTCAAGACTTAGTGCGTTTATCTTTTGAAGTGCTAAAGGTTAACAAGCGTCGCATCAAATCCGTATTATTAACAATCATCGCTGCCGATGACAACGATCTCTCACATCATCAACCGCAATAATCATCAAAAGTGGGGATAGCGATCTGTCTCTACTTTTTTTAAAGCGTCTATCCGGAACGCATACTAATCCGGAAATCTAGGTTTTATTGATTGGTGATCAAATGGAAAGATTACAAAAGGTTATGGCTGCCGCCGGTGTTGCTTCAAGGCGGGCTGCCGAACAAATGATCATTGATGGGCGTGTAACTGTAAACAACGCTATAATTCATCAGCTGGGATTTTTAGTCTCCGATGCTGATTCAATCATTGTTGATGGTGTTTCACTCAAAAAAGAGATAAAAGTATATTATCTTATGAACAAACCTAGTGGGTATCTATCGACTACCAGCGATGATCTAAACCGCCGCACCGTTATCGATTTGATTCCCGGAAAAGAAAGAGTTTTCCCCATCGGACGATTAGATTATGATACAACCGGTGTATTACTTCTGACAAACGATGGTGATTTTATGAACACTTTGATTCATCCTCGTTATAAAGTCGAGAAAGAATATCACGTAAAACTAAGTGGTTTATTACGAAAAGAAGATTCAATTCGCATCAGTAAAGGAATCAATTTGGGCGACTTTGTCTCACAGCCAGCTAAGATTTTTGATGTTCGTTATGACCCAACTAAAACCAATACTTACGCAAAAGTGATTATCTCTGAAGGGAAATATCACCAAATAAAACGAATGTTTGAAACCGTGGGACATCCGGTATTAAAATTATCACGAGCTCGTTTCGGAAACATGACTTGCGAAGGCTTAAAACAAGGTGAGTTTCGGCGTCTCAAACCGCATGAAATCAAGCAATTATGGAATTTAAGCTCTTTTGGCCGACAAGACGTATAATTTTGTTTTTTCCGTGGTGTAAAATTAATAACTTATGGTATAATTGTAAAAGTTGGGGGCGATATGATGAATTATAATGCTTTAGCAATAGACGGACCAGCTGCAGCAGGAAAATCCACCGTTGCTAAACTACTTGCTAAACGCCTCGGCTATATTTATATCGATACTGGTGCTATGTATCGAGCAGCAACATATAAAGCTATATTATTGAAAATTGATCTCAATGATCCCGATGCTTTTTCCTTTCTTGACAATACGAAAATGGATTTTCATGATGGGGAACTGTACGTCGATGGGGAAAACATTTCCCAAAAAATTCGAACCCATCAAGTTTCCAACAATGTTTCTTTGGTTTCAAGTCATATTTCCGTTCGCAACAAACTTGTTGCAATTCAACAACAAATAGCCAAACAAGCTAATGTTGTTATGGACGGACGGGATATTGGTACCGTAGTATTACCTCATGCCGATCTGAAAATCTTTATGACTGCATCTGTCGAAGAACGAGCGCGTCGTCGTCACGAAGAAAATTTATTGACTGGAATCGAAAGTGAGTATAATCGCATTTTAAAAGATATTGAAAAACGAGACAAATTCGACTCGACCCGAATCTATAATCCTTTGCGGCAAGCCGAAGATGCACTATATTTGGATACAACGACCCTTGATATTAACAAAGTTACTGACAATATTTACAAACAGTTTATTGCTATCATAAATGCTAAAAGGAGCGAGTAAGGCTATGGAAGAAATTAAGGATTTGAAAGTTGGAGACATTGTCGCCGGAAAAGTTATCAAAGTCACAAAAGATGAAGCACTGATTGACATTGGTTACGCTTATGAAGGTGTTATTTACAAGGATCATTTAACAACTCGTAAAATTGCTGACTGCAGTGAAATCATTAAGGTTGATGATGTTATTACGGTTAAAGTCACAAAAATCAGTGAAGGGGACCAAACTAATTCATTATTATTATCGCGTTTGGACCTTGAAAAGAAAGAAGCAATGGACCGCTATCGCTCGGAACTTGAAGTCGGGAAAGATGTAATTGCTCGGATTAAGAAAAGCGTTAACGGTGGATTATTACTTGATTTTCATGGTGTTGAGTTATTTATGCCCGAATCGCTAATCGACATCAAAAATACACCAAAAGACTCTTTGGTAGGAACGGAAACAACTGTTCGGATTATCGAAATTCGCATGGAAAGAGGCAAAGAAAAATTTATTGCCAATCGTAAGCAAGTTCAATTCGACGAACAACGAGAACTAGAAAAAGCGGAAATGGCAACTTTCAATGTTGGCGATATAGTCAAAGGAAAAGTTGAAAGAATTGTCGAGTTTGGCGCTTTTGTTCATATCGGTGAACTCACTGAAGGTTTACTCCATATCAGTGAAATTTCGTATTATCATGTCAAAAAAGTTGAAGATGCTCTTAAAGTTGGGGATGAAATCACAACTAAAATTATCAAAATCACTGGACGCAAGATAAGTCTTTCCAAAAAAGCTTTAGAAGAAAAGCCATGGGATTTATTTATTAAAAGCCACAAAGTCGGCGATAAAGTCGAAGCAACGGTCATCAAAAAAATGCAATTTGGTATGATTATGGAAGTCGAAAAAGAAGTTCGTGGCCTTTTAAATCGTTTTGACTATTCATGGAACCCTTCAGAGAATTTAGCCGGAACTGTTGAAGTTGGCTCCAAATTCGATGTGCAAATAACCTCAATTGACACTGACAAACAGCAGTTCACGCTCTCAAAAAAGCATTTAGAATATAATCCTTGGTCTGATATCAAAATCAGGGTCGGTGAACAGGTGAGTGCTACAGTTAAAACCATTCAAGAAAAAGGTGCAGTTGTTCAAGTAATGGGTGTCGAAGCTTTTTTGCCGATTTCTGAATTGGCAGAAGAACGGGTCGAGAAAGTCGTCGATAAAGTTAAAGTCGGCGATATTATCGCAGTTGAAGTAATTCAAGTTTTCCCGAAAGAATGGAAAATGACTGTCTCGCTGAAACGTGCCACCTTGAAATCGGAACGTAAGGAATTTGAGTCACATTTAAACGAAAATGTCTCAAGCGATCAATCATTAGCCGATTTGTTTGCTAAATTTAAAAAATAACACCATCAGGTGATATTATGTTACCAAAAGTGGCAATCGTCGGCCGACCTAACGTTGGCAAATCGACGATTTTCAACCGTATCATTGGTAATCGTCTTGCAATAACCGATGATACTCCCGGGATTACCAGAGATCGAATTTATGCGAAATCTGAGTGGTATGGCCGGAAATTTAATGTAATTGATACTGGGGGCATCGAAATCAGCGATGCGCCCTTTTTAGCTGAAATCAAAGCTCAAGTGGAAATTGCTATTGAAGAGAGTCATGTAATTATCTTCGTTGTCGATGTTCACGTTGGATTAATTAATGATGATTTTGAAATTATGAAATTGCTTTTTCAATCGAAAAAACCCGTTATTATCGCGGTAAATAAAGTCGATGATTTGTCACTTAAGGAACATATCTATGATTTCTTTTCTTTGGGAGCTGATGATGTAATCGCCGTTTCTGGGATTCACGGTATCGGAATGGGCGATCTGATGGAGAAGATTCTTGAGTATTTACCAGTTGAAATCCCCGATGAGTATTCTGATGACTATCTAAAGCTTTGTATTGTCGGCCGTCCTAATGTCGGCAAATCATCACTGACAAATGCCATTCTCGGACAAGAACGCGTAATCGTCAGTGAAATCAGTGGCACAACTACCGATTCCATTGATACTGAGTTTGTTAAAGACGATCAAAAATTTGTAGTCATTGATACGGCGGGACTGCGTAAACGCGGCAAAATCTTTGAATCAGTGGAAAAATACAGTTATCTTCGTGCTATGGAAGCAATTGAAAGGGCCGATGTTTGTTTATTAGTACTAGATGCCATCGTGGGAATTCAAGAACAAGACAAGCATATTGCCGGATATGTGTTGGAAAATGGCAAGTCGATGATAATCGTTGTTAATAAATGGGATGCCATTACTAAAAACGAACAGACAATGATTGAAT
>Ga0172377_10000892_pt1 | contig 29274 bp, 22 predicted proteins | sample Pumphouse3metaG_FD_119749 | JGI IMG/M metagenome (GOLD analysis project Ga0172377, IMG submission 119749) | Leachate microbial communities from a municipal landfill in Southern Ontario, Canada - Pumphouse #3 metaG | ecosystem: Engineered > Solid waste > Landfill > Unclassified | place: Canada... | reverse complement strand
CCCGACTGTCTTTGATCGACTTGACCCGGCGGCGCTCTTCCTCTTCCCGGCGCCAGATTACCTGCTTGGCCTCCCATTCCTGTCGTTCGATTTCGACCTTGCGCTCGCCCTCTTCAACAAGCTGGACAATGGTGGCAGTTTCCCGCTTCAGCTCCTTGACGATTGCCGACAGTTTGCCGGGGAAATCTCCTGCTTTCGTCTCCCGCCACTGCCGTTGCCAGTCTGCCCTCTGATATGGCGAGTATGCCTGGATGCAGAGCCTGCCGCTGGGCAGATCGTGCATGCTGGTCCACGAGTAACTTTCATAGCGTCTCGTCTTCCGGACAGGCAGTTCCGAAACACGGACGTATTTCCCGTCCTGATACTTCGCCTCGACATTTTCACTCATCTCAAAGATCGTCAGTCCGATCAGCACCGAGCCAATAGTGACAATGGTATCTCGTGACGGGCTCCAGAGTTCGGAATAGTTCCGGTCTCTGCCGCCCTTTTCACGCTCATCGACGCTAGAGCGCTTCAGGCCCAGACCGTGCCTCTCAAAGGAGACCGTGTAACCGCGCTCTTCGAAGAGCAGAAACAATTCGTTTGCCACGTCCAGTGCCCGGCTGCATGTTTGCTTGGATGCGATAACATCCACCATGAGCCGTTTGCTCGGTCTCAGGTAACCGTTGCTGGTTTCGCGTGCTTCGTCGAAATATTGCTGTGCTCCCTGCAAGAGCGAGTGACGCTCGGGCAGCTCACTCCGGTTACGCAACCTCGATTTCTTTTTCCTGGGCGGCTTCGGCACCGGCAGTTTGGCTCGCCGGGCCGGGCCATATCGATTCCACTCCAGCTCATCGCCGGGTTCAGCCTCCGGTAGCGGAGGTTGCTTCGTAGATTTGCCAACGGCAAGTTTCGCCCAATAGCCCCTTTCGGGGCGGGGAACATTCAGCCAGGTACAGACTCGCGCCATGAAGCTCGATGAAACGCCGTACTTCAGGGCGACCTTGGTCATTGGCTCAGCCCAAACCTCTTTATACAACTGCTCCCGGCTGACTGGAGCTTTGCTGTCGCTGGATGGATTCTTTTCTTCGTCCATTGTCCCTCGGCGAGCTTGACCGTCATTTCAACAAATGACACTAAGCAAAGTATATCAAGCACTCAATAATTCACGTTAAATGCGAACTATTGCTTATTGCATAAACGTTTCTGCTACTCCACTCCAAACCGCTGCTTTAACTGCTCAATGGTATGATTCCATTTGTGTGTCTTCGGGCGGGCAACCGTATTCTGATTGCCGAAGAAGCCAACCTCAGAGATGGCCTCGTTTATTGACTTTGTTAAAATCCATTCGATCGGCACAAAATATTCGGACTTTTCTTCGTCGGCGTTGAATTGCCGGTGATAATTGGACTGCGCGACATCCAAGAGGGGGCGTTCGATTCCGTCAATATTGACCTTGAACTCACTGGCCCGAACTGCGCCACCGGTTACTTTTCCAACACCGACATAACCCTGCTGCGGGATATTGACCCAGACGCGGTCTCCCGGTGAGAGCATGAAAAGTGTCTGGCTGTACCATCTACCGCCACCGCCGCTGATGAAGCCAAACTTCACTGCTTCTTTCCAATCACGATCGCCACTCTGTCCAAACGAAACATAATACTCCCCATTCCATTCGCCGCGTTCTCCGGCCGCCCCTGCAGTCGCCTTGCTTTCAGTCTCTACCGGATCAATCAGCCAGGCACGGCTCAAATATTGACTGGGACCGTCTTGGAAAACCTGGAAGAAGATGACGTTGATAGCAATGTCCATCCTGTTCAGGTAATTGACAATGCGTTCAGTGCTCAGGTCCAGTGACGATGCAACAATGACGATTTGATGGGAGCCATTGAGCTGTTCTTCATCCAGAGGAAGACCAAAGCGTTGCCGGAAAATATCACCCAATGATCCGCCACCGGAAAACCGGCTATAGATGGACGCAATATCATCTGCTTTGAGTTCCTGCACCCAGGAAGCATAATCCAACGCTTGTGCGACAACTTCACGAGGCGTCATGTCGCGCTTCAGCTCAATCACGATAAGCTGGCCGTCCTGATTTAACGCCAGGAGATCGATGAAGCCTCCATGAGTGGTTCGCACCTGCCGGCCGATTAGTAGCCAACGGTCTGAAAGGATCGTCGGGTCTTCGGTGATCATCTGCTCCAGCAGGGCTTCTTTGCCAAGAGAGACTTCTGCAAGAGGCTCAGGCTTGGTGCCAACTTTCCAGATCGCATGGCGAATAGGCATGTTTATTTCTCCTCAAGTTTTCTACGCATATCGGAAGCAAGCGAGTCAGCCATTTCTTTAAATGCGCTCAGTCGGTTTATTCGATCCTCAAGCAGTTTTTGTGCTCTTTCATCGGTTTCACTCTCATTCGCAAGTTCGTTTTCAGCAGTGATTAGTCGAATAACGGGGAACTCGATGCCATCTTCTAATCCAGCAAGTTCGGCAAGCCTTACCCATTCTTGAGATTTATTAAGAGCATCTTGAGAAGCCTGCTCCAGACAATATCGAATAAGCATTTTTGCCGAGTAATCCAAACCTTCGGCAAGCTCAAGCCATTTTTTAGATTCAGCGTTTACGTCGGCCTTGTCGCTAGCATTTCTTACAGATCGAAAATATCTGGGAGTATCATTATCAGGGTCAAGACTCTCAATAGCCCTGAATATCGGCTCAAACTCCTCAAATGGCCTTTTCCCATTTGGAAGTTCATAGCGGTGTTGCCAAAGAGCAAGGATTGTTTCAGAACACTTTGCCAACTTATCCGGGCGATCAGCCTCTGTTCCGGTTTCCGCACCTTCAATTAACTCTGCAATGTAGTGAGCCATCCAGCGGCATAAAGTGTCATCCCCTGGTTCAAGAGCCAACTCTTTGATCAGTGCCCTACCAATTTCCAATATGCCCTTTGGCATCAGAGATGGAGCCATCTGACCGGAGCAGGATGATTTTATGATGCTTTTTCTCTTTCTCGGCTGATTCATGTGCCCGCCCATATTCTTTTCGTAGTTCACGCTCAATCTGTACTTCACAAATTAAATCAGATCGATCTTTTGCAAGGAAGTCCCGTATTTTGTCTATCTTTGCCCACAGCCGCCAGCCACTTGAACGATTCCGTCTCGGATAGTAGTCATCATCAGGGGACGGCTCATCACACCACACTTCGTAACTGAAAGCGGCTTCACCTGTATCACTGCAAATCCAGGTTAGATGGTCACAGGCCTCTCGCGCCAGCTTAAGTGTTTTTTTCAGCCTACGCCCTGGAATTACACGCATCTGACCTACTTCATATCTGAAGGGATCGTTATCATCAAAGCGGAGATCGCCATCCAAATAAGAAAGCCAACCTTGTAGCCGAAAAGGTTTTGAATTGATCTGATAGTCACTGTTTTCATACGGCATACGAAGTCCCCAAACATCACTTTCAGTTTGAAGTGTACGAGCAAGAGCCGATGCCGTCTCAGGTGACACCAGAGCTGAATTTATCCGGATTTGCTCCACCCTTTTCTTATATTGTGTTGTGTAACTTCCACTGACAATGATCCATCCCTCTCTGCTTGGCGCGGGCAAACCCACTTCTGAAAGGAGCTCAGTACGGTTGATATTTTGTAACCACCCTTTATCGGTTCTTGGATCGTCTTTCCAAAAGTGAATTTCAAGTGGCGTGGGGCCACGGTGATCAGAAAGCCATTCAGGATCATCAGTCAGTAGAACGTGGGAAAGCCAATAACTGAAGCTGCCATATTCGCCATCTTCTTCATTTATCACGGGATGCGATTTCAATAATTCTCCAACAATACAGTACATTGCATTCCACTCAAGATGAGTTCCGTAACGCTCGATTGTTGGGCGAGAATAGTGGCTGTGGGACCACAAACCATATTTTCGTTGATCGTAACGCGCCTTTCTCGGCTCTTTCTCCCAGTGATTAGCTTCGTCGGTAGCCTTCCATTTATCGATAATCCATTGTTCGCCAATCGTAAGAACCTGCTCCTGAGATGCCGTAGGGAAAATACGGAGAATATCCTCATACCAGTAGCGAAGGGTGTCCGTCTCATCAAACCTGAACCTACGCTTACCGTCCCGGACGCGTCCAAATGACCGGAAAGAATCCCTTCCTTTTTTCGTTTTTCCCTTGATAGCAGCATTAACCTTATCAAGCTGATTTTTTTCGGAAGCATTCAGGGGCACCACACCAGATGCTGCCAGTTGAAGCAAGGTTCTCTTCGCGTATTCCTGAATTGCCACATGCGGTAATTCCGAGGTAGTCGCAATGTTAAACATCTGATCTTTGTGTGAGATCAATGCGCTAGGTGTTTCAGAGCTAATACGATACAGAGAAATCATTAACCAAAGCTTGGCAGCCAAAAAGTAGAATGGTGCCGTGGGGTCACGGAAGGAAATATCGAGTTGTCGGCTTGATTGATCAACCGTTGCTTTAACGATATCCAAACAACCATGCAGTGCCAGCCGACGTAATGTGTGGGCTGTTTTCCAACGGACTCTCGTATCAATATCGCTCATAAGAGCGAACAGAAAACGGGCTATCGCTTCAGCCGTATCACTCGGGATGTCGTCTGACACTAGAATGGTGTGTTCCTCAGCAGGAATCCGGTTTCTCAATCGTTCAGAGTACCAACCCAAAAAAATGCCTGCTTCGACTCCATCAAGAGTACGAGCAATTTCTTCTGCAATGGCAAACAATGCACGGCTACCGAGGCTTTCACCTGCTGTTGCAACCCCTGCAAGGATCGTATTGAGACGGCCCTTGCCATCTAATCCTGCATAATCAAACATGTGATAAAGAGCAGACTCACCCTCCTTGAGATAGCGAGCAGCACCACAAAAATTCTCAATCAAAATTGATGGCAACGTCTCGCTACACCAATGATCAACGGCGGGAGTACCTTTCCATGCACCAATAGTCTCTCGTAACATATCGATGCGGGTATGTTCCCAAAGAGCCTCGCCGGGGACATTGGCAAGAGCGTTCAGAAATGAAATTCTGTTCCGGAGATTTGAGGTTGCTTCTCTCATTTTTCGGAGGAGCTCTCTATCGTTATGCCTCAGGCCGGATGCTGCCGCAGCTTGAAGAACCTCCGCTATGGATTCAGGTGTACTGAAAATTTTGCCTTGTGGGTCAAATTCGAATTCAGGTGGTGGTTGGTAATCGCTATTTCTATATGCTGAGTTATCATACTGAGTGACAGACTCGTCTGAGATGCCATTATTCGCTTTTTTCAAAAACTCAACAGTATTTCTCAAATGAGCTATCCATTTACCGGCATGCATGCTCTCTTCAGGAATACGGCCTACAAGTTCCTCCCCTAATTTCAGACGAGATTCTTGAGAAGTTAGCAGCAGGGTTTCCTTTGCAAGCCCTTCGATCACCTCTTTGTTATGCAAAGGATTTGTAATGGCCCGGCACACCAGTTCCTGCCAGAGATCCCCACTAGAACCTCCGATTAACAAGGCAAGGGAGCTTGCCACTTCAAGACTTATATTTTCACGCTTCAAAGCTGTCAGAAGGCATTGACTCAATGTTTCATGCAGATAAACGGTCCCGTCGTCAGCCCAGCGGCAAATGGCCGCCAATGCAGCTTTGTAGTCCACACAAGTAAGCGCATGTACAGCTGAGTTCCATGGGAAATGGTCGTAACCAGATAGACGCTCGGCAGCCCCTGAAATGAATGTGAAAATATCACTGGCAATAGTTCTGCCATCTTGTTGCGCGGATAAATCGGCACGATCAGCCATGACAGACAAGAAGTCAATTTGATCAAAAGCTTCTCGGTCTATTTCCTTTGCGATCATAACAGCATCGTTAAATAGTGCCGCTGCTTCGTCTCTGCTGATCGGCAGTACAAGACGGCAGAATCGAATTAACGCTTCCAGCTTAGAGGACGAAGCTTCTCGTAGTTTCTTGATTTCATCTGCCGCGTTTGCAATTTGTTCAACGATGATTTCTGATTCAGCATTTCGTAATCTCATCCGTGACCAGAGTTTTAAACGGTTACTCGCGAACGAATCACTGTAACGGCCTTTAGACAGCAGATTAGCCCTGTTAGCAAGATCAACTGCCTTGATGCCCTCAACAATCAACAACCCCATGACGCTTTGTGCGGCAACAGTACGAAGTTTTGAACTTTCGTGGTCGTGATCAAATTCATATGAATTCGAAGCAATATTGAGCCTATCCAGCTGTTTTTCATCTATCTGATGACCTTTTTTGGCGCATGAAAGGATTTCCAGGCGGGTGTAATAGATGGGGTACAGCGCTTTGAGTTTCTTGTGAATTTTTTCAATGTCTCGATTATCAGTCTGCTGTTTTCTCTTTCCTGTTTTTGCTCCTTTTCCTTTCTCCTGCTGTATTGGTTTCGGCTCAGGGTTAAGAGACGTTGTATAAGCAATGAAATCTTCCGCCTTTGTAGTTGTTCCGTTGATCATCTCTCTAAGAAGCCAGCAGCGGAACAGGGCATCAATCCGACACACGTCGAACAAGTACAGATGTCTCTTCTTTTCCCCTTCGAGTGCGGACAAAATCAGGTTTACTGTGGATAGTACAATTTGTGTATCCACGCCTATTTTAAAAGCAAGTTCGCATGCAGTGATAAGAATATCGAGAAGAGTTTGTTGCCAACCTTCGTCGCTGTGCGAAGCGCTTATGGTGTTGATGTCAGGAATAAAGCGCTTCTTGAGGTATTTTAGTGACCTTTCGATTGCTGCACTGTCGATAGACTCACCGGCCATGGCGAGCGGAACCCATAAGAGTAGATCCCAAGGACTGCGCGGCAAGCGGTCCTTTAGAAGAATTTTAAGACAATTAGTTTTCTCAGCTGTAATGAGTTGAGGCACAAGGATAATAGCGACACGAATCGCAATATCACGCGGTGTCCACCTAAGTAATTCGTGGATGGCAGCTTTCGGCCCGCCAAGTTCAAGAATAGTTTCAACGCGAGCAGCTATATCACTATCCGTGACCTTCCAGTCATTCATCTCATTGTTCTGGACAGTGCGCCGACGCTTCAACCATGCCTCATGAAAATAAAGCTGCTCTCGTGCGGTTACTCGGTCTCCTGAACGAATCGCGCGAACGGCATCCTGAGCTAGAAACGACCCTTGCATCTCAATGCGTTCAGGGTCTAGGAGAATTGTTCGACGTAACGACGAACCGGCAAACTCCACTGACAGGTCCAGCTCTTTTTCGAGAACTTCGTTGAGAGTGCTGTCATCATGTTCGGCTTCGGCACTGAACAACACCGTCTTGAGGGCATCGGTTGTTGTCCCTGCTTCATGACATGCAGCCAGAGAAAGCTTAAGCCTTCTAACTTGAACCTGACGACGTACAATAGGGTCAGATATTGCTGCCACTTGAGGGTCAATCTCAATGACATCCAAAATATGCTTGGCACGACCGGCTGCAATAAGGGCATCAGCAACATGAAGCGAGCTGTAGTGATCACGTTGGTACGTTTTGTAGAAGTCTGATGCTATATTTGCCGTTACTGCATCCCGATTAGCAGAAGCTTTGCTCTTGATGAAAGTTTCAAAGTCCTCGTCAGCAATTGTAATGTCACCATCTTTAAGGCGTAAGCCAGGCCACAAGTCGGTTGCAAAATCACGAACAATATCCTCCGACGTATCGGTAATACGTGCGAGCGCAGAGACGTTGACTGGCGCAGGTAGAAATGCCAGCGAATCAATGAGGTTATCGAATTTTTGAGGATATCCGAGTTTCTGAAGCGCAGTCTTGAATTGTTCTTTGAGAACATCCGATAATGACTTCCCTCCAGGGAGCAGTCCAGCAAGGAGCCGTGAGACTTCGCCATCAGCCGCTGCGATTGCATATGCCTGTACACGAGGATTGCCCCCTGATAGTTCATGAAACTGTTCAACCAGATTGGAAGACAAATCAGAGAATGTAGCCTCTAAATGCTGTTTTGTTTCTTGCAAAGAAAAGGGAGGGCAAGGAACCTCTGGCGTTCCTGCTGGCAGCTTAATTGACTTGCGTCTGGTGGGGTCTGTACGGCAGGAGGCGATAAATCTAATGTTACCAGGAAGTTGGTCAAGGCCAGCACCGAAGAGTTCATGAACAAAAGAGGTCTCTGGGGGCGTCATGTATTGGGCAGCTGCAACCGAATTGTCAGCGGCATCAATTATTATCAACAAAAACCCTTGGGGAGAAAGGCGATGTAATGATTCTCCTGCAGCACGTAAGCGTTGCATGAATAATTTGATAGTTGCAGGATTTTTCTGGTTTCGAGGGATGAACAAAGGCAGTTGGAGCGATATGGCAAGATCATTTGTCAATTGGAGGAAGGCATTTTCAGGCAAGTGTCTTTTGTCGTCGGTCTGAAGATAGCGTCCAGCTCCAAAACAGTCGAAATATGCTGTTACCGATCCTTGAGGCAAACAGTCGGTGATCTGATGCATTAACGTAGTCTTCCCACAGCCACCAGCACCATGGATTAAGACAAGTCGTTCACCTTTAACCAGCAAATTGGCAACATCTTTAACTGCTTCGCGTTCGATTACTTTTTGTAGAGGCTGAATATCAGGAGGGCACGGAAACAGTCCATCACGCCCGCAAAGGCCAAACCAAAGTAATACATCTTTTTCTGTGACGATCTCTCCTGCTCGTTCTGGAAGCATCAATTCACGTGCTCTTACTTGGAGCTCGCGGACTTCGGATGAAACATCATCACCGAGCAGGCTCGCAGCAGAGTCCACTACCTTTTCTTTTACAGAAAACCGGGATTGATTGCCGCACTCGCTAAAATCAAGCGTTGCGAGAAAACCTTGAAATTCGTCTTCAGCAATGCCTGATGCTTTAATCAACTCTTGTAAGCCGTTTTTTATTGATGGATCAAGAGTTGCTTTTTTGAGAGAGCCCTTCCATCTCGTATCAAGTACCTTTTTGAGTTCATCAGAAATATTTTGATTGCTTACAAGACGGATGGACAATTGCGCGCCCAATTTCATTCGTAGCCTGGCATCTACAAAATCATCGGCTAATCTGCGAATAACGGAGTTGTTTGTTTTCTTTGCACTGTTTTCTGATAACCGCGCAACAGACCATTTCTTTTCAGGATTTGCAGCAGAGTACTTGAGCTGGACAAACTCAACACGATCAGCGGTTTCAAGTGATGCCCCACCATAATAAAGGGCACAATCAACGCCGTCCCAAGTAGGATTATCAGCAGTTTGAGATGAAGTCTCGGTTCGGACTCCTTCAACACCTACGGCGACCAATTCAGCCTTGGGCTTCAGAAGCTCAAGCACCTGGAGGAGTGCCCATAACTCATGAAACTGGTCGCCGGCGTTTGAACCGCGAGCGCCGCCATAATCAATTGATGATGTGGCTATACTCACAAGTGATTCTCTCCATATACAAATGGTCTTGGCAAGGCTTGCTTATTGCCACTTCAACCTAAAAACCCGCTCTCCAGAATGTCCCCATGCTGTTTCAGCCGGGGGGACCTGAATCTGCTGCAATTTCCCAGGACCCGTCCGCTCCAACAAATTCTCGGATTAACCACCAACGCCATATATTGACCGCAGATCCCTGAGGACCTCGTCAAGACTCCTGCTTTTTAGCCCCAAGTTCTTCAAGTCCACGCTCTGATCCCTCTCTATTTCATCAAAAAATTGCCGTAGATCTTCGTTGATGGAGGCTGGCAGACCAATTGATTGCCCTGGGTCGACGATCTGATACAGCCTGAACACGTCATTCTTATGTTTCTTTATGTCCTTTTCATCAATCGCATCGCCGGCTTCACGCCTTTTTTTCAGGTCGAGCCAGGCTCTTGCCTTCAGTGGAATCAGGTAGGCCGGCCCAAGTACGGGCAAACCGTCTGTCTCCTGTTTCCCGGCATGGATGAATGCATAGTAGTCCTTGTCCAACAAGATGGCCGAGAGACTGGATACCTCTTCATCCATCGGAATTGGGGTCAAATGGCTGTCGTCACCGATGGTCAAAGCGTCCGGCACGCGTGAAAACAGTTCCAACATCACAGGATAAGAATCGTCTTCAGGGTTTTTGAACCGATAAAACTGTTTCTGGCCTGTGCTTTTCTCCTGAACCTTATACTTACCTTCACGAATAAACTCCCAAAAGGCCCTCACGAAATCACCATCCAGCGCTTCCACGCACAGGACGATATCGAGATCCTTGGTTGCCCGAAATTCCAGTCCAACATCTTCCATTACAAGGGAGCAGGCCGTTCCGCCAATCAGCACATATCTATCCGCAAATGGCGCAAATTGTTCCTTGAACCGTTCAATGCCTCTCACCATAAGACTTCCTCCATCATCTTTTCGAGAGCGGACTGCACCCGTTCATCATTGTTATCCTGCAAACTGAGATACAAGGAGAAGCGATCAACAACGTCATCTTCCTGAAAAAGTAGTGGCGAATAATTCCATATTTCGATTTCATAAGATTGTGGTTCAGGTGTCGGTAATTCCTCAATAGAATAAAGAAGGTTCATCGATTTCCAACCACTTACGTCTACCGCATAGACGGGATTTGATGGGGGTGCCAGCATGGTAAAGTGTGCAAGAGCCGTCAATCCGGCGGGAAGCCCCTCTCCCCAATTCCCCCCGAGCGGACGTATGAACGTGCGTTTCTTTACGGGGCTGCGCATGAACTCCCGTGATCTTTCCCACAAGGCTTTCTTTCCCTCGCTAAAGCGAAGTACTCTTTCACGTCCCTCTATGAGCACTTCAGCGAGACCGAGTGACTCCAATTCGTCAAAGGCCCGCGTCAACGTCATCACGGTATACCATTTACTCTTATCCAAATTTGGATACAGTTTTGCCAGCCGGGATGGCGTGTAATCCTTTCCAGGTCCGCGTAGAAGTGCATGCAAGACAACCGCTTGAGTGGAAGGACTCAACTTGCCGGGAGCGGCTGTCCGAATTTGCCTGAAATGTTCCCGCAGATCGATGCCGAGCATCGGAAGATACATCTGATTGCCGGGCACAACAAAAGGGACTTTCTGCTCGATTAGGCGCTTGCGGTTGTAGGCAGAGACCGACGAACAAAGGTAGATGACTTCTCCCTCCCATTTTGCTTGGACCTGTAACATCTGTTTTCGAATGGTTGCGGGAGTCTGCTCGTTATTGTCGCGCGCAACCATCAATAGACAGGGGGTGTTCAGAAGGGAAACTGCGTAGAATGTGTAGGCATCTCGTAGAAAGAAAGGGAGGCTGTCAACACCGTCCCATTTTTTCGTTGTAGCAGTTATGTCTAGGTTTTCTTTCAGGTGGCGCTCAAAATCGCGTAATAGGCTTTTCATACCCACCCCTTTTAACAGTTTTTATGCACATTAACATGATAAGTGTTATCGTGCAAATAAAATGTTAAACTTGCTTTCTCTCATGCGTCCTGCCCTCTCTAGTGCCGGCTTAGAATGGAAATAATGCATCCCAAGAACTAGTCATTAAGCAAAGTCTCCGCGAGCTTGTCTAAACGTGTTTTCTGAAACTCCCAATCCGGCATCAACTCGGTCAGCAGGCGATAATAGCGCTGGCTATGGTTGTGCTCTTTGAGGTGACACACCTCGTGTAGAATTACATAATCAACACATTCCCGAGGCGCTTTTACAAGGTTGGGATTGAAGACCAACACACCTTTAGGGGAGCAGCTTCCCCATTGAACACGCATCGTCAGCAGTTTTACCTGAGGTGATTCACTAAGCCAGACAATCTGCCCCGCTAATTCAGACAGCCTGCGGCTAAAGACCTCTTTCGCTCGTGTCCTGTACCACTCTTTGACGTAGCGCTTTATCAATGACTTCTCTGCTGTCGGACATGTTACTTGCAGGTATCTTCCAGTTAATTTGGCGCCGCCTCGTTCGCCGGGGTTAACGGTAACCTTCAGCAAATAGCGTCGTCCGAGATAGAACCAACTTTCACCGCTCACATACTCACGAGGCAAAATGTGTCGGCTTCTCTCGCATACTTCTTTGACCCGTTTCGATATCCAGCGGGCACGCACACGGACTGCATCAGCTATCTGGGCAGCATCGGTATCTAGCGGAGCGTCTACTTGGACATTACCATCCGGATAGACGTGAATAGCAACCTTCTGTTTGCGCGTAGTAACGAGATTGACGCGGTAACAGATCTCTTCGTCGCCATATTGGAGGCAGTGCCTCATGGTCACTGCCTCTCTCTACCCAAACCGATCCGAGTAATCTGGATAACGTGTTCAATAACCTCTTTGGCCTTGTCCAAACCAAACAGAGTGAAAAGCCGCGGTAGCAGCCCCTTACGGATAGCTGCTTCAATGTTCTGCGGATTGAGGGAATTTTCGGCAACGGCGGTTTTCACCGTTTCATCGATAGCCAAGGCTTCGTCGACCAACTTTTGCTGTTGGTCTTTGTCGAGGTTAGCAGGCGAATCATCGCCGAGTACGAGCTTGAAGGTGCCGAAAAACGCCCGGGCATGCCGATTTTCACCGAAACTGTCAGGAATACCTTCTATCTCCCGGTGCTGCACCTTTTCCTCAAAATCCTTGAACAGCGCATATTGCTTGAAAGGGTGGTCAAACATCGCCTCTGCTTCGGCAATGGCCATTTTCAAGAGCTGGGAAAATATCTTCTGCGCATAGGGGTCGTCGGCAAGATCCTGCTCAATGGTTTTTTTCAGGCGGGTGCGGATAATGTCAGTTTCGTTGCGGGTTTTCTCTTCTGACCATGTTTCCGGATCTTGTGCCCGACCCAGTTCGTTTACCAGATAGACCCCTTCCGGCTCCCGAACCTCAAGGCCGATGACCTGTTTGTCCACAAGACGCCGGATTTGCTCTTCGTAGACGCTGTAATCAATTGTTTCCAGAGCATCTTGTCGGGCAATCTTGCGCAGGTTGCTGAAGAAGCGCAGGTCTTCCTTGTAAGTCTTGATAAGTTCCTCGGAGAAGCTTTTGTCCTCGAAGAACGAGCGGGAGGAGAGCGAAACCTGAAGGCAGCCGCCAAAGGCTGTCAGAGCCTCATAAAAGTCTTCGCGGATTTTCTGGCGGGAATCGAAGCTGTTACCCTCGGCATCTTCGATAAACTTTGGCATGAGAATCTGTCGGTACTGTTCCAGATCCCGGCGATTCTGAACATTCGCGAAAGTCGCCCAGAGAGCATCATAAAGTGTGGGCAGCCGCTTATACTCCGTGCTCATCTGGTTATACAGCCCTTCAATGTCCTGGATGTCGTACCCTTGTTGAGTGCGGTTTTCCAGGTCCTGATAGTCGCGGATGGCCGTATCCAGGGCCTTCAGCACTCCGCGGTAATCGATCAATAGCCCATAGCGTTTTTCCTCATGCAGACGGTTGACCCTGGCTATGGCCTGAATGAGGTTGTGTCCTTCAAGCGGTTTATCTATGTAAAGCACGGCATTGCGCGGCTCGTCAAAACCGGTGAGTAATTTATCGACGACAATCAGCAGATCAGGGTCGCCATCGGTGGCAAAGTCTTCCAGGACCTGGCGCTCGTAGTTTTCGGCATTATTGCCAATATTGTCCTTCCACCACTTTTGCACCTCGGGCATGGTCGATTCATCAACCTCGGTGTTCCCTTCCCGCGTATCGGGAGCTGAGATTACGATCGCGCTCGTCACCAGACCCGTAGCATCAAGGTGTTTCTTGTACCGGATGGCATCCAACTTCCTGTCAGTTGCTACTTGTCCCTTCAGGCCAAGGTCAAGCTTCTTGAAGTTCTCGCTGAAATGAACCCCAATATCCCAGGCAATCAACTCTATTCGGTTCTCTGAGCCGTAGATAGCTCCCTTGCGGGCAAACTTCTTTTTCAGGTCGGCTTTCTGGGCATCACTCAATCCGGCGGTAATCTTGTCGAACCAGTTGTTGACCGCCTGCTCGTTGATATCGAGAGCTGGTTTGCGTTCCTCGTACAGAAGCGGCGAGACAGTCTTGTCTTCCACGGCCTTCTGCATTGAGTATGCATGGACAATCGGGCCGAACTTGTTGGTGGTCTTCTCCCCCTTGAGGATCGGCGTGCCGGTGAACGCGACAAAGGCGGCATTGGGAAGCGCAATGCGCATCCGCTCATGGTTTTCCTTTTGGCTGCGGTGCCCTTCGTCAACCAGCACAATCAGGTCATTGGAGGGGTTGTGACATTCCGGCAGTTTAGAGGCGGTATTGAACTTGTGAATCAGGGTGAAGATGATCCGCTCGGTGCCATGACCGATTCGCCGCGCCAGATCCCGCCCGGAGGTAACCTTGGACTTTTCCCCCTCCTTCTTGGTCGCTATCAGGGAACCGAACGCCCCGCCGCTCATGAATGTTTTGGAGAGCTGCTTTTCAAGGTCGATACGGTCCGTTACAACGATGAACCGGCAATTCTTGAGAGTGTCGTGGAGGAGCAGCGCTTTGGTCAGCATGACCATGGTGAGAGACTTCCCGGAGCCGGTCGTATGCCAGATTACCCCGCCTTCCCTGCCACCATCCGGACGCCGCAGGTTGACCCGGTCGATCAGCGCCCGAATGCCGAAAAACTGCGGATAACGGGCCGCAATCTTGCCGTTCTTCCGGTCAAAGAGAAGGTACATGCGCACGAATTCCAGCAGCCTTTTTCTGTCGGCAAGGCTCGCCAAAAGTCGGTCCTGATCAGTGGGAAGCATCTTTTTGGCCCACAGGCTCTCGAAATAGCGGCGTACCTCTGTCGGCTTGTCCGCAAACAGCGCTTCCTTGACCTGCGGGGAGAGGTGCATATTTTTCAATACTGTGTAGTGATTCTCAGTGAACTCCTCATCCCGCCAGCGAGCCCAGAACTTGGCTGGAGTGTGGACGGTGCCGTAACGGCCATCGGTGTGACTGACCGCCAATAGCAGTTGCGCATAGGCAAACAGTTCGGGAATCTCATCAAGCCGCTGATTACGCAGATGCTGGCTCACCCCTTCATCGATCATCGATTTGCCGGGGTTGCCGGAATCGGGACGCTTCGCCTCGATGACTATTAGGGGAATACCGTTCACAAAGCAGATGACATCCGGACGGCGGGTATGGGTGCCCTGGGCGGAGAGGATTTCCATCTCTTCCGTAACGTGAAAGCGGTTTGCCTGATAGTCCTGCCAGTCGATCAAAGCAATGGTTGGCTGGTGTTTCTTGCCGTCCGACATGAACTCGGTGACGGTAATGCCCAAGGTGAGCTTTTCGTAAATTCGTTCGTTGGCGGCAAGCAGTCCTTCATGGAGGGAGGGAGCGGATATATCCCGGACGATCTGGTCAATGGCGTTGTTGGAGAGGGGGTACCACTCCCCCTTGTACTCGAAGCGGCGGTTGCGCAGGAATTCAATGAGGATAGGCTTGAGCAGTACTTCGCCGGTGCTGCTGCGGAGAGAGAGACAAGACGAAGGCGAAAGATAGTCCCAGCCCATTGCCGATAGCAGGTGAAGCGCGGGGATGTGGGCGCTGAATTGTTCCTTTGTCTGAGGGACTGGGGTCATTGTGGCACCTTTAGGCGGCTGTCTTGTCGGCTGGGATATCGTCCATTTTAACGCGACGTTTGCCGGTAAGAAGCATCTGCATCAAGGCTTGCTTCTCAAGCTTTAGAGCGTTTAGGCGCTTCCGTTGTGCCGCGATTTCATCATCAGCAGCCAAGATCATCTTTGATACTTTGCACTGCTCCTCAAATGAAGGAATAGAAAAAACCGCGTCTTTAATCACGTTAACAGAGAGTCCAAACCGAGTTACGCCGTTTGCTCTTGAGGCAAAGTGATGACGGACACTGTCGATACTGAAAAGGCTATTCAAAAACACTCCGTCCACCTTATTCTTTTTAGGGCGAACAATTGCCAAATGATATCCACACAACAACCCTTCAATGCTATCCCGAACACAAGCAGCCACAGCAATATCATCTGCTCTTTCAGAATCCTTGGTAATCAGAATATCACCTTTCTTTAGGCTAAATTTCTTGATTTCACTTTCAGAAGCAGTTGCTTCCATAAAACACATTGTCTGTGTGATGTATTGATTATGATATACATCCGTGTAGTTACAGAGCATTACAGGCTTTTCTTCACAAACCGTTTTCTTGTCTACATTACTGACAATAATCTCTGCAACATCTGCCAAGCGTACGTTGCGCCAATTTCCGACAAAGCCCTTCCGCAGCAACTTTCCAGTTAACAATTTTTGCACCAACACCTTTTTTTGCGCCTCACTGGTTTCTATCAGCATTTCGGATATCGCAATGGCCTTATCCCAAGTGGCTAAAATGCGTGCAATCTTGATTTGTTCTTTCTGAGGTGGCAATAGAATTGGAATATCAAGAAACTCTTTTTGTCCAAGAGTTTTGTTTCTTCCAGCACCTCCAGGTGACGCAAGCTCTAACAGCGCCTTGCCTCTCCTGGTTTTGAAGAAATATGCCAAGAAGTCGACGTCGCAGAGCCCCTCTTTGGGACGAAACATCGGGAATCTGTGGGAAGCGATCATTCCTTGCTCTCGGTTAGTCGTGCAGGCTACAGCCTGCTCCCAAGCAAAGACGATGTTCACGACAAAAGCATTGGGCTGGACCCAGAAAACCCTTTTGTCACCAAGCGCTGATCCCAAGATGGGTTCTTTATGAAAAATCCCTTTCCCGTGGGATCTGATCCCAATCTCTTGATACATCTTTTTCGGATCCACCTGAACCGGAATGGCAACCTTCTCCAGGACATCCCCCATGGTTCTTACTTGCCAACCATTAGGCATCATATCCCAACTCCTTCAGATACTTCGCCATTTGCACCTCTAGCTCGGCAAGTTCAGCCTTCAAGGCTTCACGTTCTTTACGGACTGCCACAAGGTCAATTTCCTCTTCTTCTTCAAACGTATCCACGTAACGGGGGATATTGAGATTGTAATCGTTCTCCTTGATCTCCTCAGAAGAGGCAAGATGGGCATACTTCGGGACATTCTGCCGTGATTTGCACGTTGCCACTATTCTGGCGATATCTTCGTCTCGCAGAAAGTTCTGGGTTTTCACATCCTGATAATCACGGCTGGCATCGATGAACAGCACATTGTCATCAGACTTTCTCTTCCTGAACACCAGGATTGCCGCCGGAATGCCAGTGCCATAAAAGAGTTTCTCAGGGAGACCGATGACCGCATCAAGCAGGTTCTCTTCGATCAACTTCTGCCGGATTGTTCTCTCGCTGGAACCACGAAACAGGACCCCGTGGGGTACGACAACTCCCATGCGACCAGTGCCTGGCTTGAGAGTTTCGACCATATGCAGGATAAAGGCGTAGTCGCCCTTGGTCTTTGGCGGAATGCCGCGGCGAAAACGGCCGAATTTATCGCCTGAGACAGCATTTTCGTGCCCCCACTTTTCCAGGGAGAAGGGGGGATTAGCAACCACAACATCGAAGTGCTTGAGCCGGCCCTCGCCTTCCAGCAGCTTGGGATTGCGGATGGTGTCGCCCCACTCGATGCGGTGATTATCTTCGGCATGGAGGAACATGTTCATTTTGGCAAGCGCCCAGGTGCTTCCAATAGCTTCCTGGCCGTAGAGGGCATATTTCTTTGAACCGGAGTGTTTACGAATCTGCTGACCGCACTTGAGCAGCAGGGAACCGGACCCGCATGTTGGGTCGCAAATCTCATCTCCCTCCTGTGGCGCTACCAGCTCCGCAATCAACTCGGAAACTTCCGGTGGCGTATAGAATTCGCCCGCCTTCTTGCCGGACGTGGAAGCGAAGTTTTTGATGAGGAATTCATAGGCATTGCCAATAATGTCCAGTTGACCGACACGGCTGGGACGAAGATTGAGTTCCGGCTTAGCAAAATCCTCCAGAAGATGCCGCAGGATGTCGTTTTTCTGCGCCTCATCACCCAGCTTGTTGGAGTTAAAGCTGATGTCCTGGAACACGTCACGCAACTTCTGGATGTTTGCCTCTTCGATGGCGTGCAGCGCCTTGTCGATCCGCTCGCCGTTGCCTGGCTGCTGCCGCTTGTCATAGAGGGAATAGAAGTTGGCTTTGGGAGGCAGTACGAATCTCTCGTTCTTAAGCATCTCCGTGATTAATTCCGGATGATCACCATATTCCTTCTTGTACTGGTCGTAATGATCCTGCCAGACATCGCTGATGTACTTCAGAAACAGCATGGTCAGGACATAGTCCTTGTAGATGCTCGGATCAACGGTGCCGCGGAACGTGTCGCAGGCGGACCAGACCGCTTTGTTAATGTCGTCCTGATTGATGGGGGTTGTGACCATTAGGATTTCACCTTTTTATGATTATTGGGTTCGAGCAGATTTTTAGCGATGATGCGGAGCTCCTGCTCCCGGTTGAGAATAAACGACTCCAGCAGCTCCCGCTCCCGCTGGGCTGACCTGGCGAGAGCAACGATTGTGTGCTGTTGCTCAATGGGGGGAATGACAATGCTCAGGTCTTCCAGCATACTTCTGCGGATGCTTACCTGCGCTGACCCTTCAGCGGATTTTGTGAGGTACGTTTGTGCTGGTTGCTGGTTGATCTGCCACGCTACGAATTCCGGGAGAATTTCTTCTGACGTGATCCTGATCAAGTAAAAGTATTGAGAGCATACGCAAAAGCCCGGCACGTCATCGACATATGCAGCCACAATTTTTGCCCCCCTGGCAACAAACAGGATGTCGCCGGTTTTTACCCAGTCAGGATCTTTTCTCCCCTCCAGGCGGGTTGTTGTCAGCCCTTCCCAGGTAATCCTGCCCGTCCAGTCAACATCCTTGATCTGAATGACAGATACCCTTCCGGTCACGTCTTCCGGAACACTCCCTCGAAAAGGGTGGCCTGCTCGTATCTCGGCTATGCGGCTTAATTTTGCCCGCCTTGCAATCGCATCATTTCCCATGATGCAAATTTTTACTTGCAAAAGTGAAAAATGTCAACTAGGTTATTAATGCGTGCATCATTTAGCATGATGCATAATAAAAGCGGAGGTTTTGACATGGTACAAGGTATAGGTTACGAGATTGATTTTCTTCCCGTGGGGAACGGGAGCCGAAGCGGGGACGCAATTGCGGTGAGATATGGCTCTCCAGGCAACTACAAGGTAATGGTGTATGACGGCGGTACGAAGGAATCAGGGCAGTCCTTGGTTGACCACATCAAGGCGTACTATGGAACCGAGCGGGTTGACTATGTTGTGAACTCCCATCCTGACGGGGATCATGCATCAGGGCTTTCTGTTGTACTTGAACAGCTTGAAGTGGGAGAGCTGTGGATGCACCGGCCATGGGAATATTCCGCCGAGATCCGGGATTACTTCAAAGACGGACGTATCACCGACAATAGCCTGGCAGAACGCCTGAAGGAGAAGATGGGGGCCGCGTATGCTTTGGAGCAACTTGCCACTGAAAAGGGCATTCCGATTTTCGAGCCATTTCAGGGTTCCAAAATCGGAGACTTTGAAGTTTTTTCACCAGAGAAGGACTGGTACGTTCACGAGTTGATTCCGCAGTTCGCAAAATCCCCGGAGCAAAAGTCGGAATCATTAGCTTCATTCTCAGCAGCAATAAATTCAATAACCGAAATGGCCAGAAAGGCTCTTGAATGGGTTGCAGAGTACTGGCATATCGAAACCCTTCGGGAAGATGTCAAAACATCTGCAGAAAACGAAAGTTCCGTCGTCATGTATGGAGCGATCGATGGTCGGGGCATTTTTCTTGCCGGAGATGCAGGTGTTCAGGCGCTTCACGCGGCAGCGGACTATGCAGAGGGGCTGGGTATTTCAATCCCTTCTACTCTGAAATTCAGCCAGATCCCCCACCACGGTAGCCGTAACAATGTATCAACGAGTGTGCTGGACAGGATTTTGGGACCAAGGAAAGCATCTGACGATGGTATCAAGTCTTATTCAGCATGCGTTTCAGTTGCAAAAGAGTCAACTACTCACCCGAGAAAAGCAGTTACCAATGCTTTCATTCGGCGTGGCAGCCATGTTATCGAAACCAGAGGAGTCCCAATCTGCCATTCACACAATATGGATTCACGCGGATGGAGCCCCGCCTCTACTATTCCGTTTTCAAATGAGGTTGAATCATGGGACTAACTGACATGTTGGCAAAGGTCACAGATCCGTACGAGAGGCAGGCAAGACTCTATCCAGCTCTGTTGGCGGGGCTACCGCTGATAGTGACTGCGACCGTTCTTTATGGTTCGAATTCAGTCTTAACCGCTACAAGTACAGTTGTCGCTTCATGCGGTGGACTCTATCTTCTTGCAAACATAGCGCGAGAGCAAGGGAGGCGCCTTGAACCGATTCTATATGAAGCCTGGGGGGGCAAGCCAACCACACAACTTCTCCGGCACCGGGACCGGAATATAGAAGGTCCAACAAAAAGGCGCTACCATGAATTTCTGTCGCGCACGGTGAGTCTTCAGTTTCCCAGTGAAACCGAGGAAGTAAGCAACCCAGTTGCCGCCGATGAGATATATCAATCTGCGGTTCGGTGGTTACTGAACCATACGAGAGATAAGACCAAATATAAGATGATCTTTGACGAGAATATCGCCTATGGTTTCCGTAGAAACGCATATGGTCTTAAAACCATCGGGATAGGAATTTGCCTTGCAACCTCAAGCTTGATCCTGATTTCTGAGAGTATTATTGCGGTCGAAAAAAGCGGTGGCATTTTTGTCAATCTGGCACACACTTCAACAGCGGCAAGTATTTCTTTGGTGGTTTCTACGACAATGCTGTTGATATGGGTGTCGTACTTTACCGAAAAGTCCGTACGAAACGCAGCTTTTACCTATGCGGAAACACTGCTGCGGGCATGTGACAAGGTGTAATTCGTCCGTATCCGAATTGTGGGGGCTACAAGTCACAACTCGATCACGAGCTGCCGGTCGTACTGCGGATTGACCTCCACATCCTTGTACCCATAGGGATTCACCACCACCCGTGTTCTGCCGAGGGTGTAGTCGAACGAGTTGTGGGTATGGCCATGCACCCAGAGCTCCGGGCCGTGGTCGATGATCTCGTTGGAAATGTCCGTCATGAAGGCGCAATTGAGACTGTCTCCCCGGAACCGCTCGTGGATGGACAGAGGAGAGACGCCATGGTGTGTCACCACGACAGTCTTCTTGTCTCCGGCGGCTGCCAGCGTTTCGAAAATATTCCGTTTCGATTCCTGAAACAGATCGACCGTCTCTTCGGGCATGAGCCGTGTCCCGTCTGGCTTCTTGATCACGACAAAGTCGTTCATGTTCTTCCGGGCGTGCTGCATCTTGAAGAAATCCTTGCCGAGAAAGTCTGTCCAGAGGGTGGCGCCGATGAAGAGGACACCGTCGATGTCAACGGACTCATTTTCCAGAAAGTGGACATTCTTGGGCAAGGAGAGCTTGGCCTTTAGCTCGTGGATGCGTCCGAAGAAGTCATTGTGATAGAAGAAATGGTTCCCTTCGACATAGATGACGGCCCGAAAGCGCTTGGACAGGAGGCTTACCACCTTGAGCCAAGTCTCCTGGCGGTGAGCGAGGCCGACATCACCGGCAACCAGGGCAACAGTATCTTTATCTGTCGGTAGCGGCGGCACAACCATCTCCAGAATACGCGGGATCTTGTTGGGCTGCCAGAATTCGGCGTGGAGATCGGAAAATGGGCGGACGAGCATAATCACTCTCCATTTGAGCTCTAATTTGTCTGAAGTATGGGTAATCTACCTGAAAACAGCGTGGGAGTGGACAATTATTCAGGAAGAAATGTCGGTACAAAGCAATGGCGCATTGGTACCAATTTTATACCCAAAAATGCGCCATTGGCGGAAGGTGGCAAAAACTGCCCCATATTTGGTGCCAAATTGGCCTCCAAAACAGCCACCATACAGTTCGGCATCCTAAACTGGTGACCAGCATGGATGCCGAACATTCCCCTACCACCAATAGTACCAGCGCCAGTACCACCATGGGGCATAGCAGGGGCGGTAGTCCGTGCTGGAAAAGGCGTACTTGAGCAGAGTCCAGAATGGTTTCCCCTTCACATACCCATGGTAGAGCCGTACCTGCACCCGGTCCATCAGGATGTACGGCAGTGAGATGCAGGCAATGCCGATGGCCCAGTACCAGAATGTCCCAACGAAACAGAGTCCGACCAGCAGACCGGTGGCTACGCTGGTTAGCAGCGGCACGACAATCGCCACCAGCACCGCCGGCAGCTTTGCCCGTTTCGGCTGCCGCTCCAGGAGCCATTGCTGAGCGTCATAGTATTTGATCATCGGAAAACCTCCTCTAGTGGCTCTGTCGGTCAAATTCGCACATGTGCCGGTTTGCACAGGCAACCGAGCCTCGTCCCCTTGTTCAGAAAGCCAAAGATCCTCTTCCGCAGCACGCTCAGATTTTTAGAAGTGATTTTGACGTCATTGGCGACATGCCAGTCCGGGATCATCTGCAGCTCCAGGATAACGAGGCCGGCTCTTGCCAGAGCCTTCCTCTTGCGGGGGCCGGTCTTATGCGTATCGGTTACCTCGATACCAATGACACCAGCTGTTTCGTAATAGAGATCAGAGTCAGGAGACAAAACCAGCTTGCAATCCACAGTGTAGTTGAGTCCTGAGCGATCATCGTGGACGGCCCACTCATCGGAAGTTTCTTCAATCTTGAGCATGAACTCTTTCCCGAACAGTCTGATCCGCCATGTCCATAACTTACACACGTACTCTTGGACAAGTTCGTGGGCGATCCCCTTGGAGCCCTTACCATGTCCGTCTCCGGAACCACCGAGATAGGCGAAGCTGGATGATTTCGCTCCTCGGTCCACCGGCACCATGTGTCTCAGCTTGATGAGGTCATAGAAATGTTTTCCTTCCCACTCCTCCGGAAACTGACGCCGTAGACGCAGGGCTTCGTGTACGGTAATGATCGGGCTGGAAAAATCTGCTTTCTGGTACGCTAACAGTTTCATATATTCCCCTCGATGATGTTGTAGTCCGGCGTCAGCAGGTTGATCGCCTTGCTGATGGCGATATCCAGCATGATCACCTCCTGGCCGTTCAGATAAATCTTGCCGGCCGGCGCGCCTTTCACGACCAGGCTGATTTCAAGTGAATGGATGCCGTCCTTCTGCTTGGCAACCAGATAGAGCGCCTGCGGATTTCCGCCGTTATTGCGTTTGAGCATCGTTACCAGTTCGATCTTGCTGCCCGCTTTGCTAGTTCGCTTCCAGTAGGCCTGCATGAAGTAGTTCAGAGACGATTTGACCATGGCCAGTTCATAGAGATCGTTATCAATGACAAAACCCCAGAAGTTGGCCCTGACCAGGGTGTTTCTGTTGAAGCGGGTCTTGTAATGGCCGCCGTTATCCCGGTAGTCATACCGTTCCATCTCGACCGTGGCGGAAACGGATATTCCTTTGAAATTGAATTCGATCATCCTGCCTCCACCTCCTTCCAGAGTTTGCTCAGATACGTTGCCGACACCTTCAGTTTCCGCTTGCTCTGTAGATAACCAGCGATGATCCGGAAACCCATGCCATCCGCCTTCAGCCCCTTCACTTCGCCCCAGTAGGCCAGGATCTTCCGGCGCAGGACCGGTTTCCTCCCCCTCGTGACAAGGGTCGCTGCCGCCGCCCGGCGCAGGTGCGTGAAATCGTCGTACTGCTCCTGATCCGCCACCCTGTACCCTTTCCCCTTGATCGTATCCCAGCCCCCCTTGCGGGCGGCCATGACAAAGGCGCAGTATTTGGAGATCCGGCCGGGGAGGTCGGGGCGTTCGCCTTTCAGCTGGAACGACCTTTTCACGCCCTCTTGGAAAATCTCGATGATCTTGTCCTCTGGCAGCGACGCCACCCAGGAAAAGAGCTTTTTCCTCTCGGACTCTGTCAGGCCAGTTATCAGGTTCAGTTGTTCGGTCATGTCAACCTCTCGTGTAGGTCAGAGTCTCCCGCAGCCGGAAGTGGGAGGTTTCCAGAGAGGTCTGCTGCAGGGCCTGCTCGTGGCTCATGCCATGGGCGATGCATTCCAGGTAGCGTTCCTGGGCAAAGTTGTGCTTGAGGCCGTGACTGCCTCGGCCCGGGACATACTGGCCGGTCTTGAGTGCCGCGGCATTGATCGCCTCAACATAGGCGAAGTAATCACTCTCCAGTTTTCCGTGACGGGAGATATATTCTTCCAGCCTGCGGTAGGTCGGGACTGAAACGTAGTGCTCGGTCTCCTTGCCACCTTTCTCCACCGAGGCGACAACACCTACTGGAGATGAGGTGACTGGATCGGCAGTGATGCCGCGCAGACCGTTCATGGTCAGCGGGTTTTTCAGTCGCCGGTTGCTGGGAGCGCCGACTCCTTCGGTACGTAGGCCGCCTTCGTACTGTAATGACGCCTGCAACTGGAAAGTCCCATCGCTGATGGCGGCAATCAGCCTGGTCGGATCGGGGTAGGCACGGTTGTCAAAGATCTTGCTCGATTTGCGGAGCAGATTCCGGCTACGAGCGTAGAATTCCATTCGCAATTTTTCCGACTCCAGTCTGGGAATATCCAGAGCATGGATCTCGATATAGTGATTGATGGCGTACTCGAACTTTCCCAGTGCCGAAAGGATGGTCTCCATGGTCTGGCGGGAGCGTTTCTTCTCGACGTAGTGCGCCAGTCGCTCCTCCAGGTACGCCGCCATGTCGTCGTGAACGAACGCGGTATCAAGGATGGAAGTCCGTCCGTTTCCGATCATGAACTCCGCGAAGCGATGAGTCTCGTATTTGTAGACCTTCCAGGAGCCGAAGGACCGGATGCCCAGAGCACTGTCCTCCTTGGCCTCACGGATTGAGCGGACCGCGTGGAAAACCGCTTCGGTCTGGGAGTGCAGTGATGTCGGCCATCTGTGCTTCATTGATTACCTCTGGCCGTTGCCGGCCTGCGTGGTAAGATGACATGCTCTTTTTCCGGCATCGCCATGCCGACGGTAGCAGCTCCGTCTTCCTGCTTTTCGTAGTGTCCCTTGTATCTGGACCGGGCAAGGATTCCTGCCGTCTGTCCTGCTGTCTGTCGTGAACCGGGACTCTACCGGTGGTTCACATCAAACAGGTCCTCGATTGTGCTGTTCCGGGAAACGCCTCGCCACTGCGTTCAGGACTCAGGGGCCGATACCTGGTCCGCCATCTAATGGTTTCCGGTACAACATTCGATCATGCGAGGGGGAGGTGCATTGACCTCGGCATGAAAGGGCTCTGCTTAGGTTGGCCAATCCCATGGGTGGTGTCCGGCCGGGCCAAGTGGCTCGACGGCTCAGGGTACACCGGGCAATGATGCTGCGAAAAATCTCTCCTATCTGAAAAGTCGTAACTGTTTTGTTTGTTTCCAATATCCCGGCAACACACTGAATACTTTGAGCTTTCAGTGGGAAGGCTCGCCGGTAAGGCCGGTATTTGTGATCATTTGTGTGCGGTTTTCCCAGGCATTCAGTTTTGCAATGCCGTCAAGATGCTCATCCTTGAGATCCTGAAAGATAGGTGACGATTCCCGAGCTTCGTCACGATATTTCTGACGGTCTTCCACTGACAGAGAGCCCCAATGGCTATCCCGTTCCCGTGTTTCTCTTTCCTCAGCCGCCAGGTGCTCTACCATTCTCTTGTCCTCTGCACGTTTTCGTTCTGCGGCAGCCTCTGACTTGGCAGCGCGAACATGCGGGGGCTCATACAATTCCGGTATGACGGGGTTCACGCAAAGGGACTGGAGATAGCCGCCGGGGTTCCGGATCTCCTTATGCTCCAGTCGCCAGGATACTGCGGCGATATCAGCAGCCAGCTCGACCTTTTTCTCTCCGTGGCGTTTGATAAGAACGACCAGTTCATTGTCCTGGACAACGGAAAATGGAGTTCCAGACAACAACGAGTGGATATGTTCTGTTGTAATCTTTTCTATCTTCTTTTCTGTTCTGCTCTCTGGCGTGACGTCACGTGACCGGTCAACGTGACTGTCACGTGACACGTCGGCAGGCTCTGGAAGGGCAAGAAGATTGTCCCGCTGCTTTTTCCGGTGCCGCTGTTTGCGCTCCCGGTCATTTTCCCGGCGCTTTTCCAGCTTGTCTTCGCTCTGATACTTGCTCCAATTGGCAATGAAAATGCTTCCGTCCTGCTGGTCGATCATTTCCAGGCCGGCAAAGATGGTGAGACCGAGCTGAACGGTCGGCAGGGCAATATCCGTCACCATGCTGAGCGTTTCAGCTGTGTATGGCAGGCTGTCGGAAACCATCAGGTAGCCACCCCTATTGCATTTGCCGGCTTCCGCCAGCATCAACAGCCAGAGCAGTACGAGCGTATTGCCTTCCGGTCCTTTACGAATCATCTTGATTTTCCGATGATCCAGTATGTTGCACATGATTTTGATCCAATCCACCTTGATACCCAATGGCCGGCAGGGCAGCGGTCAGGCTGTACTGCATCCTGTGGTTCCGGGGGCCAATCCCGGCGTTACAATCTGTACTGAAGAACTGCGAGAACTCGCCTGATCACATAAGGTCAGCATTTCAACCTGTGCCCTGACGCGTTCCTGCTTCATTTTCTCATTCACCAGGCGGATCACTCCGACACTGAGGATTGAAGTAATTCGATTGAGGCGTTGTTCCGGAGTCATGTGGAAATTTCTCGATAGCTGTTTCAGCTGGACACAGAACGTTTCATTGTGCTATTTGTTACCATAATTAATCATCAGTTTACGCTATCGCGTAATAATGTTACAAATAATAGTAAATATGTTACCTTGTCAAGAGGTTTTTAGGGGTTGCTATGCGCATTGCTGAATTGTTTCGCAGAGCCAGGGAAGCAAAGGGGCTGAAGCAATCGGAAATTGCGGATCAGTGCGGTATTTCACGGTCGGCACTCGCCCGTTTTGAGACGGGGTCATTGCGCCTTGCCGAGGAGACATTGTTACTGATTGCTCCGCTCCTCGACATCGATCCCGAGTTTCTGCGTGGTAATGCCACGATTCCGTTCAAAAGCCCGACCGGATCGCTCATCAAGTTTGTCGTGGACAAGTACCACGTCAACACCGATATGCTCCTCGCAACGATTCTTGCGCGCTGCGATGTTCTTGAAATCTATTACCTCACCCCACCTCTCACGATTGTAGACCGCATTCGTCACCTCAATGTTGCCGCTAATCCGACCTATGCTCTTCTTATGAAAGATGAGGCCGGGAACGTTTATCTGTTCAGATGCAAGTCTTCCAAAGACTTTCTGGCATGGGATGACAGTATCTCTTCCTGGCAGTCTGAACAGCGCAGAATGTCCGGGAAAAGCGGCCACTTCGAACAGTTGATAATCTCAAAAGAATTGTTCGAGAAAATCCGCGACTGGCAGGACATCGACAAGGCAGACTTTGATTCCCTGTTCAGCCAGAAAACGGAAAATCTCATCTATAAGGGGATCGCTCTCAGCGAGGCGGAGAAGAAATTGATTCTTTTCATTCGTGAACAGCATCTCGATCCTGAAGAAACTATTCAGAAGCTCCAGCAGTAAATCTCCCTGTTTTACTCAATCGATTGCACCTTGCCGTGACAATTCCCGGCAACCGCACAATTGCGCCTCTTGAATGATTAAAGGGCATCTGATACACTTGCAAAACTTTAGGAGGTGTCTATGGCTGAAATTGCTGATAATGATCGCAAGTGCGCTCTTTACGTCCGGGTGTCGACAATCAATCAGGCCGAAGACGGGGAGTCCCTCGACGAGCAGGTCCAGACTCTGAAGAGTTATTGCGCCTACCGCAAATGGCAGGACTGTACGGTGTACCGGGAGGAAGGCTTTTCCGGGAAGGATCTGAAGAGACCGGCTTTCCAGCAGATGGTTGGGGATATCCGCAAGGGGAAGATCAACACGGTTATCGTCAAGAAGATTGACCGGCTCTCCCGCTCGATCATCGATTTCGAAAATGTGTACAAGTCTTTCCAGGACCAGGGTGTCGATCTTATCTCGACACAGGAGAATTTTGACACATCGACCGCTATCGGCAGAAGCGTCATCAGGATCGTTCTGATCTTTGCCCAGTTGGAAAGGGAGCAGACTTCGGAACGGACTATCGATGTCATGGCGCACCGGGCGAAACAGGGAATGTTCAACGGCGGCTATCCCCGGCTTGGTTATGACATCGATTATGAAAACAAATGCCTCGTGCCCAATGAAGATGAGATCCCGATCGCGAAAGAGGTTTTCACAACCTATCTGAAGCTGGGCTCTTTGAGCGAGACCGCCAAGTCGCTCAATGACCGCGGTTACCGGGTGAAAACCTGGACGACCCAGGCAGGGCGGACACGCGGAGGGGACAAGTTCCAGAAAAACAATGTCAGCCGGATGCTGAACGATCCGGTGTATATCGGCAAGGTGAGGTACAAGAGCGGAATCTATGATGGGCAGCAGCCGGCGATCATCAGCGAAGAGCTTTTCGAAGCTGTTCAGACGATTCTTCAGGCAAACAATATCTCCAAAACAGGTTACCGGCAGAACGAGAATACCTTTTACCTGAAAGGGCTGGTCAGATGCGGGTCATGCCGTTCATCCATGTCGCCGAGTTTTTCCTATTCCAAGGGGAAGAAATATTACTATTACCGGTGCATGGTGAATAATGACCACAGCAAGGATCAATGCCGGATCGGCAGTGTTCACGCTCGCAAGCTGGAAGACCTGGTTGTGAATGAACTGAAATTTCTTGCCGGTGATCCGCGGATTATTGATGGTGTCGTTGAGAATGCGTCAAAGGAGCAGCGGGAAAAGGTAAAAGCGCTAGCCGCCAAGAAGAAGGTGCTGACGGACCGGCTGACCCAGGTTGACAAGAAGGCGAAAAATCTGCTTGAGGTCCTTGGGGAGGGGGGCACCCAGAATAATCGCTCGGGCTACATCACCAAGGAGCTTGACGGGCTGGAGATTCAGGCAAAGCAGATGCGTAAAGAGATCGAAGCGATAGAGTTTGAATCCAATGATCTGGAGAACAAAATTCTCAGCGCCGACATGATCCGGGAAAATTTCAAAATCTTCAAGGACGTGTATGACCACCTGACCCATGACGAGAAATATGATCTGCTGCACCTGCTCGTGAAAAAGGTCGTTTATTTCGAAGAAGAGGGAAAAGACAAGGACGGCAAGAAGGTGGGGAAAATAAAAATGGATCTATGGGAGCTGCCTCCCATAGATCCATCTATACTGAGCTCAGCAAAGGATTTTGCTGAGCGTCACGTTTGGCTCCCCAGCGCGGACTCGAACCACGGACATGCTGGTTAACAGCCAGCCGCTCTACCGACTGAGCTACTGGGGAAAAGAGACCAGATAAATAGCACAGGTTTTAAAGAGAAGTCAACAGT
>Ga0172377_10000890_pt1 | contig 29303 bp, 19 predicted proteins | sample Pumphouse3metaG_FD_119749 | JGI IMG/M metagenome (GOLD analysis project Ga0172377, IMG submission 119749) | Leachate microbial communities from a municipal landfill in Southern Ontario, Canada - Pumphouse #3 metaG | ecosystem: Engineered > Solid waste > Landfill > Unclassified | place: Canada... | reverse complement strand
TTAAGTAAGATTGAAGTTAATACTCAAACTACTATGGCCGGCAGAAATTTCCTCTGTGATAGAGATTATTAACACTATTATATTTTGCAAAAAGATGGTAATCCCCTTGTTTAACGTAGACCTGGCCTCCTATAATTACCAAAGACATAGCTTTTGTATGTTCTTGAATAGCCGAGTTCGTAAGTTGAAACAACGCTATTTACGCATTTGAAGTAACTCTGTTAAAAATGTGTAACAAAAAGGGAATTACTTAGTCTAATCTAATTACAAATTGTTTCGTGCACTATTTTTTTTGATTTACTAATTGTAGCACTAAATCTTATTGATATTAAAATCAAACTAACAAGCAGGATATGTGTACTTCTACTTACTTTGAAATAATTCATGTCCGACATAAAGATCTAGTGTTAAAGTATGTAAAAAGTAAAGGAATAAACTTAAAAAAACTATTGGAGCTCTAAAATTACAAATCTCTATATTTCTCTTCTAATACAAAGTTTGTAACGTTAAACCGCTCTCTGGTGGAGTTTTCAATCGTATCCCTAAAATACATGGAGCAAGCCTGATAGACAGCACCCATCGCACAACCTACGTCTTTTAAGCCTGAAGTAAGAATTCTTGTCCGAATGTCAGACACAGAAAAGTCATCGATGTCTTTGCGAATCAAATCCAGATATTCTTGACCAAAATCTAAAACACGGCCTTCAATAACGACATAATCGATGTCTAATATAGTTGCTAAACCAAAGATGGTGATAGCATTTCGCTTTGCACTTACTTCGACCGCGCGTACAGTTTGTGGATCGCCATTTTTGTAATCTTCAATGATCTTTTCTAAGTCGACAAACTCGTTGAATGGTTCGACAGGAAGATTCTTATACCGCTTAATAGCTTGATTGATTTCCCAAATTGAAAAGAAACGAGCGTTCCATTGGGACTCTTTGGTGATGTCATCATTACCTATATATACTGGTGTTTCACCAGAAAAATTGTGAGAACCTTTGTAGATTTTGCCATTAAAAACCAAAGCTAGACCCGCCGCAAAACTAACATGAATGAATAAGCCATTAAAAGGTCTTTTTGGGAATGAACCAAATTTTAATTCAGCTAGACATCCAAGGCGGACATCATTATGCATTTCTACATTTACATTGAAAACATTTGATAAGTAGGAAACAGGATTTACGATGGTGGACTCTTTCAAACGACGTGAAGTAACGTATTCGAAGGAGTCTGGGCGAATTAAACCAGGGGAAGAAATACAAATTGAAAGTAATTTACGATTATTTACTTCAGGTTTTTCTAAGAGTGTTTTAATTATTATTTCTAATTGTCTGATTAATTCCTTATCCATATACTTAACATCAGGAATACAGTCTTCGACGATAACTGAATTATCTAATGAAGCAAGAATAACTCGGACATCAAAAGAAGAGCAATCTATCGAACAAACAACACCATCATCACAATTTAGTTCGACAAAACTAGGGTTTCTGCCACGGGTTTTAATTTGTTTTTTGTTTGAATATTTTAGCAATTTGGTCTTTACCAGTTCATCTACAATACGACTAATAGCGGTAAAAGAAACGCCGAGAATTTTAGCAATCTCGGTGATGGTTCGTTTTCCCTTTCGTAGTAGGTTAATAATTTCAATCTGATACGAAATTCTTACTTCATTTCTTTTTTCGATGGTTTTTTCCATGATAACCCCCAAATTAAGTATGTTCTATTTTTTAAATTATACCATGAATTAGACGAATGATTTTGCCTTTTTTAACAAAGTAGAATAATTAATATAATCTGTTGAATAAGTTAATTCATGAGCGTTTTTAATTTTATAAAGCGCGTTTATTAATTCATGCCCCTATTCTTTCAAAAAAAGATATGTCGTAGGTAAATTTTAAACTAAGTTGGAAAAGCTTTATCCGTGATGTAGAATGGGGTAACAGTAAAGTTAGAAAATAATTAATCATACAAAGGAGCATCTAAATGAAACGAAAGTTTAAAACTCTAACCGTTGTTCTTACAACAATATGTCTAATTGTATGTACGTTTACCATTGTTTCGTGTGTTTTATCGAAAACCGAACACACTCTTTCACTAGGAAATTTGTCAACTTCTGAGGCAAGTGCTGGTACGTTTGTAAGAAAGTCTTCTCTTGGTGACAATATTACCTTTAATGTATCAGGTACTGTATCTCAATTAGAAAATCATGTTATGAGTATGTCTGGCGTTGAGGATTCATATTTTTATAATGTCACGCCAATACTTGGAATAAAGAAAATCACGTTTAATTTTAGAAATTACTTAGATGTGAAACTCATGTATGGTAGTAGCCTAGACAACATGGAGTATGTTTCAAAATCGTATGATAAAACGAATCGTAACAAAGACATTATGATTGATATGTCAGACGCCACGAACGTTAAGTATTTTTGTTTAATGAGTTTCAAAGGTGCCGATGCGTATTTAAGTTATTTTACGATCACATACGAGAATAGAACTAATTTAGATAGAGGTGAGTTATTTAACAGGGGAGCAGACTGGGTGAAAAAGGTAAGTTACTCGCTTAACGAAACGATTACCATGGATTTCAAATGTACCAGTAAGTCAAAAACAAATATGAATATTTTTCTGATGAAGGATGCGACCAATTACTTTGGTAAATTTGTTGTTAGCGCAGAAGGAAATTTAAGTAGTCAATACGATGGTTTATCAATAGTGGCACTTAATGATGGGTACTACCGGTTATCATTTGAATTAGGGAAACTGACTGAGAAAACTGGCCATCCAGATAGGGTGTCGCTTATTCAAGTACGCAGTGAAACCAAATCTGCAAGCGGATATATCGTCATAGAACCAACAAGCAATGTGCTTAAAAGTTATTTTGAAAAACAAGACTTTACAGCATATCGCGATTTTATCTATAATTTGCCGGATGGTAACATTGACGCGAAACATGGTTTTATGCTGGATGTTACATATGATCAAAATCAAGAAGAACAAGCGAGCATCGCATTGATGTTTGGAAATTGGGAAACATATTATGGTTACTTTACCTTATTTGCTGATGGTACTACGTATGAAATTTTTGACGTTAAAATATTACGATTATCTGAACATACATACCGTTATTTCTTTGATAATTTGAGCGCACTTTCAAAAAGTAAAGGTAATCCAGAAAAAATAGATTTATTCTTTATGCGTGGAGATTGGATTTACCTCTCTGGTTTCGTCTCTCTTACTGCCATTATTAATGGAAATGGATACTAATTTATCTATACTTGAGAGGTTAAAACAAAAAAACATGCTTTCGTCATGTGCTTTTATAGCGCTATAGGAGATTCTTTAGGATCTATTGTTAAAAGCCTCCGCAGACATAAAAATAACACATAAAATCTGACTATTACAAAAATACTTTCAAAACAAGTCGCAAAACCTATGTATTTTAAGAAAACAATCGACTAAATTCGAGTGTTTGGCATATTTTAAATTAAGTTTAAAAAGGTGTTGATTTACTCTTGATTGCCATTTATAATTGAGATAATCAACGAATGATAGGTGAAAAAATTATGAGATGGCCATGGCAAAAAGTTAGCCAAGAAGACATCGATCGTGCTTTCGAAGACAAAACTCTTCCGGGCGATTATGACGATCAATATGTTCTCTTGCAAAAAGTAAATAAAGTCTATGGGAATAAATTCCACGCTGTACACGATTTTTCTTTATGTATTAAAAAGAAAGAATTCGTTGTTTTTGTCGGCCCTTCTGGTTGTGGCAAATCAACGACTTTAAGAATGATTGCGGGATTAGAAGATATTTCTTCGGGAAATTTATTCATTAACGGGGAGTATGCAAATAATCTTTTAGCAAAAGACAGGGATATCGCAATGGTTTTCCAAAACTATGCGTTGTATCCAAACATGACTGTTTTTAATAACATGGCGTTTGCCCTTCAAGTCGGGCGTTTTAGTAAAGATATAATTAAAAAAAGAGTAGAAGAAGCTGCTCGTATTCTTGAAATTACCGATCAATTAAAAAAGAAGCCCAAAGAATTATCAGGCGGGCAAAAGCAACGTGTCGCATTAGGGCGAGCCATTGTTCGTAATGCTCGTATTTTCTTGATGGATGAACCACTCTCAAACCTAGATGCGAAACTACGTGTTCAGATGAGAAGTGAAATCATCGACTTACATAAAAAACTCAATGCAACTACAATTTATGTTACGCACGACCAAACGGAAGCGATGACAATGGCGGATCGCATTGTTGTTATGAAAGATGGCTATATTCAACAAATCGGGACCCCGATGGAAATTTATCAATATCCTCGTAATTTATTCGTTGCTTCATTCATTGGATCACCAGCAATGAATTTATTGAAAGCCCAGTATAATAAGGGAACCATTATATTCCCAAATGGTGAGACCATTGTTTTAAGTAAGAACACTATAAAAAAATATGATAAATATTATTCGTCAATGCTTGAGGAAGAAAATAAGAAATATCCATCTCTTGTCGACCAATTAAAGAAGGAAAAGGCTGATTTCGAGTCAAGAAATCACTTACATAAAGATATAGAAGAATTTAACCAAAAATATAATAAACATTTAACTGATAAAGAAGAATTAATTGAAAGACTAAAACAAATCGTTCGGGGTGATGCTCACGAGATTATGTTTGGTATTCGTCCAGAATCCATTATTGAGTCTACCGCAGAAGGTTCTATGACAATAGACGTTCGCCTATCAGAACTTCTTGGCGACCAATATTACGTCCACTTCAACTTTGGAGGCAAAGACATCCTTAGTAAGGTTGCAGCAGAAAAGTTGATTGAGTCTGGCACAAAATTGAATCTAAAGTTTGTTGAAGAAAAGATTCATATTTTCGACATAGTCTCAGGCATGACAATTATTTAACTCATTATTTTAGTAAGGTTATATTTACACAGTAATGTGTTTATTTATCCGACATTCTCTATACCTAAATATGCAAGCGCTACCATTATGAAATGATTTATTAACGCATAGATAAAAAAAGTTTATATTACTGTAGTTTCCTGCAGATGTTCATAAATTGTCATCACTTGGGACTAGCTCTTGTGAATATAAAATTCTAGATAGATTTCAACCAAAAATAATAGGAGGAAGTTGAACGTGAAAATTAAGAAAGTAGTTCTACCAATGCTGTTGATGGCTATGACCACCATTGGCTTAGCAAGTTGTGGTGGAGGTGGTGTTACACAAGCTGAACCATCAACCATTCAAATTCGTGCTTATAAAGGTGGCTATGGCACCGATTGGCTTCATGAAGCGGCTGAAAAATTCCAAAAGGCACATCCTGAAGTGAGTTTTGATTTCGTGGAAGAGTCTTCTCTTGTTGGTGAAAGTGCCATTCAAGAAATAGCACAACCAAACAATAATCATATTGATCTTTATTTTCTTAGTGGTCTTGATGTTGATATGCTCATTCAAAAGAGTTATTCCGCATTAAAAACAAGAGATAAAGTTCTTCTCGAACCACTAAACGATATTTTCGAAGGCAAAGCTATCGATGTGGACGGTAAAGAAGAAGAGGAGACAATCGAATCGCGATTCTCAAAAGGGTATAAAGAAGCCAGTATGTACAATGGTTCTTACCCGCAATGGCATGACAATATGTACACCCTACCATGGGCAAATGCGACAACCGGTTTATTCGTAAATCCAGTCGTGCTTGAAAAATATAATATTGATATTCCATTAACCTCAAACGAGTTGAAAAATGCAATTGAAAAAATTGCTGCAGAAGGAAAATCTGAAGGTATTTTCCCGTATTCATGGGCAGGCGGTAATGCTTCTGGATATTGGTCATATCTATTTGAAACTTGGTTTGCTCAATATTCAGGTCAACAAAACTTCATTGATTTCGTTAACACTGACCCAGGCGATGGCGACATTCTTGGTAATGGTTGGAAAGTTTATGAGGACCGGGGCATCTTGGAAGGTCTTAAAGCAATGTTTGACATTTTAGATTTGAAGTATAGTTCTAATGGCAGCTCCTCAAAAACTCACATGGAAGCACAAACTGAATTTGTTACCGGCAATAGCGCATTTATGGCTGATGGTGACTGGATTGTCAGTGAAATGAAGAGAGACTATTTTGAACAAGCTCAAAACATCCAAATGATTGGTGTCCCTATCTTATCTTCTATCGGAGAAGAAATTGGTATTACAGATAGCCAACTTCACACCCTTGTAGAAATGATTGATGATCACAAGTCAAATGCTGAAATTAAAGCAGTTCTTCCGATGTTAGATGATGCAAAAATTGACCGTGTTTATAACGCAAGAAGTGTCTATAACAGTATCGGTCCTTCTCATGGTCTTTTGATTCCATCTTATGCTAACGCTAAGGATGCCGCTAAATTATTTGTAAGATTTCTATATAGTAATGATGGATGTAGGATTTATAGAAACAATACCTACTCGAATTTACCACTAAAGTACACGATTGAAGAAGGGGATACTAATACACCTTTCCAACAATCCTTAGATAAAATTGCAAGTTATGCTAATCCACAGATGGTTACGAGTTCCTCTCCATTTAACAATGTGAGACAAGTTGCTCAATTATATAACTTCAATTACTCTGCCTGGGTTCACCCAGTTACTTATAAGGCAATATTAACAGATAAAGCATCTGCCTCACCGAAATTCTCGGCCGAATTTATCTATCAAAATGAAGGTACCTATATCAAAAATAACTGGTCTAAATATATGTCTTACATTACCTGGTTATAATCAATAAAACATTAATATTATGAATAACATTTTAAACATTGAAGTATATGGAGAATTTGTTGAACATCGAGTTATTGAACGACCATCAAGCGAAATTGATGGTCGTAAAAAGACCCGTCGTTTAACAAAAAAGGCTAGCGAACGAATTTTTATCATCGCTATGCTCTTTTTCCCAATACTTCAATTTGTAGTCTTCTGGGTTGTACCAAACTTTGATTCCATTATTATGGGGTTCCAAAACGCCAGCGGTGGATTCACCTTAAACAACTTTAAGAGATTCTTTGAATATTTAGGGCAAGGTAAAGACTTTCTTGGTCAATATAACGAAATTGTTTATGCGATTAAAAACAGTCTGATTTACTTTGCTGTCAACATCTTTATTTCTACACCAATCGTCATTTTCTTCTCTTACGTCTTATTCAAGAGAGTGCCAATGGCAGGCTTGTTCAAGGTTCTCTTTTATCTGCCTTCCATTATTGGTGCGACCGTTACTACAACTTTATTTAGAATGCTTCTTCTTGAAGGAGCGCCGGTCTATAACATTTTAAAAGATTTAGGATTTATCACGGAACAAATGGAATTGCTAGGCTTATTCTCCTCGGAGAGTACCGCATTCACCATGGTTATCGCTTATTCGATTTGGACTTGTGTTGGCATCAACATGATCATGTTTTATGGCGCTATGCGACGTATTCCAAATGAAATCTTTGAAAGTGCAGAAATCGATGGTGTTGGTTTCTTTCAACAATTCGTTCGTATTGTTGTTCCGCTAATCTGGCCAACAATCACTACTTTAATCATTTTCTCGTTAAGTGGAATGTTTATCTCTTACGGGGCGGTTATGATACTTACCCCAGACGTTAAAACGGCTTCGATGGTCGGTTGGTATATCATTAAATGGACAACCGCGACTGATTCTCAAGCTTCGTTAACTTATCCAGCTGCTGTAGGTCTTATTTTTACAGTCGTTGGTCTTCCGTTTGTCCTACTAATACGCTGGTTACTCAACAAAGTTTCAGCGAATGTTGAATATTAAAGAAAGGGGGGCGTCACATATGAAGAAAAAAATGGTACCTTCCATTGATGCAATTGTTGAAGAACCATGCCCAATCATCGTGCTTAGGCGCGATGAGAGAAAAAAGTATAAGACTTCCAAATGGCATAGTTATGTCAGCATGTGGAAAAAGAAGTCTGTCGGTGAAAGAATCACACTTTCAATAATGTTTGTCATATTTCTTATCTATGGAATCTCGTTAGTTTTTCCACTGGTTTGGGCATTTTATAACTCATTTAAACATACTGTAGATTTTGATACGGATAGTTTTAGACTCCCACTCGAATGGACTTTTAAAAACTACGAAGAAGTGTTTAGGACAGCAACGACAGGAAAAACTAATATTGGTATGTCCATTATCAATAGTATTTGGATGTCTACAGTTTCCACTTTCTTAGGTTTGGCGGGCTCATGTCTTACTGCCTACGTTGTTTCAAAATATAAATTTAAGACATCGACATTTATCTATTCTGTGGCTATTTTTATCCAAATTATTCCATTGGTTGGCGGCGTTACTGGGATGTATCAATTGATTTGGGGAACACTTCAAATTGGTGATAAACCATGGTTCCTGTGGCCTATCTGGTTCGGAGGATTTGGTTTCTCATTCTTAATGCTCTATTCCGCTTTTAAAAGTGTGCCATGGAGTTATGCTGAATCTGCATTTATTGATGGGGCTGGGCACTTTACGACATTCTTAAAAATTATGCTTCCGACAGTTAAACCGATCATGGCGTCGTTATTCGTTGTGAATTTTATCGGCGCTTGGAACGACTATATGACGGCATATCTTTACATGCCTAGTTACGCCCCATTATCGTTAGCTGTCTATTTATTAAGAGATGACGCAACGAGAATATCTTATCCCGTTTATCTAGCTGTCGTTGTTATTTCAGTTATTCCTATTCTATTGCTATTTATTTCTTTCCAAAAATTGATTATGGAAAACACGACCGTAGGTGGTCTGAAAGGATGATTATGAAAACAAAAAAACTTTTAAAACTACTTTGGGTACCATTACTAGTGACGATTGCTGGTTGTGGCAATCAACAAAAATCCGATATAGGCGTCCATCTTTGGTATGCGTATGCATCAGAAAACCTTATTTCTGACTGGGATTATCTTGATGAAAAAGATCCAGATAATGCTGATTTTGTTAAGCGAGATAGTACATTAAGATTTACAAGCATGAAGAATGAAAATGAGGGTATTCAGTTAATGATTACCCCTGATCATGATATTCAGTCTTTCGATTTTATTCTTCCTGATGTAATTGGGCCCAATGGTACCATTACCAAAGACCATTTCACAGTTGCCACAGCTTATTATATGAATGTCGAATATTCGAATGAAAGAACAGCCGTCTCTGGCTTATATCCTGATGCCTTAATTCCACTTAAGAATTATAAGATGAGGAAGATGGATCGTATTTCTGCAGGTATGAACCAATCACTATACATAAATTTAAAAACAACGGAAGATACCCCGGCAGGAGAATATGAAGGAATTGGTAAATTAATCATTGATGGGGAATCTATCAACATTCCATTTGAGGTCAAAATCTTTGATGCGGTTATGCCAAATGAAAACCATGTTCGCAGTAGTTTCCTAATTTGGTACGACCAAATTCCACTTGGCGAAAAACAAAATGCAGATGCCGACATGAATAATGCATACTTTGAATTCGCTGTAAGCAAACGATTATCACCTGGAGAATTACCTCCAGAACTGAGTTCTTATTCAAATTTTGATTACTATATTAAAAACTACATCGAGAAAGTTGTGAAGGATGAGAGAGTAGCAGCTAGTCGCTTACCAATCACGACGAATTCGATGACAAAAAATAATGCTAGAACACTGCTACAAAAGATGATTGATAAAAACATCGAATTAAGGCAAGAGGGCGATACGACTATCGACTTATTTAAAAAAGCTTATTTCTATATGGACGATGAACCAGCACCAGCCCAATATGAAACTGTTAAGCAACATGATAAGGATATATTCGATGTAAAAGTCGAATTAGCGCCTCAACTTGCTAATTTTCCAGATCTCTACGCATCTTTCGTGGGAATAGAAAATATCGTTACTACACCATACAACGAGACCCTTAACGCAACAAACGAGGTTGGTGGTGTCCACACATGGTGTCCACAGGTACAAAATTTCCAAACACCTGAAGGACGTGAATTATATAAGGAAAGACAAAATTCGACCGACCGTGACTTTGGTGAAAAAGTTTGGTGGTATGTATGTAACGACCCAATTATGCCTTATCCAAACTATCATTTAGATGCGAAATTGATTACTTCCCGTGTACTCCGTTACATGGAATATGATTATGGAATTGATGGAAATTTGTTCTGGAATATTTGCTGGTATAGCAAACAACTAAAAGGCACCGCAGGTCCTAGGGACATTTGGAATGATCCACTTTCATGGGAATCTTGTGCTGGGGATGGCATGCTTGTCTATCCTGGATTAACCTTTGGTATTTATGGTCCAATCACGACGCTTAGAATGGAAAGCATCATGGCTGGATTTGAAGAATATGAATATATGTGGATGATTGACCAAAAAGTCCAAGAGTTTAACGCTCTTAATGACACTACATATGTTACTACCGATTTACTGCAAAAATATTTCACAAGATTATATACAGATATGATTTCAAATCTTGATGTAAATGCACTTGAAGAGGTAAGAACTGAATTATTAAGTGTCGTTGAAAATCTTTACGGAAATCTTAATGATGGCATGTCATCATTATTAAAATAAAAATAAAAAAGGAGAAAAACATGAAAAAGAGAAGTTTATTGACTGGATTGATACTTTTGCCTCTTTTGTTGACTGGATGTAACAAAAATAACGACACAGTGTCAATCGAATTTAGTACTGATATTCCTGTCGCCTATGTCGGCGAGGAATACGATTTCTCACAGGTGCTTATTATTGAAGAAAACGTCAATTATACGCTAGCCATTTCCTACTTCGATTATTTAGCTGAAGAAGAAAAGACGCTAACTGTAAGCGACAATTACTACTTTACACCTGTAGAATTATTTGATGTGACTGTTGAGGTTACTGCTACCAAAGGTAAGGCCTCTGACAAAAAGTCAAAGACAATTACAGTAGCCGAAAGAACTGACGAAATTGATGAATTGTTGGCCAGTAGCGGTTTTGGTGGATGGGCAGACATTGGTATTACTAAAGAAGTGACGACTGATTCTACTTATCGTAAGGGTGAAGATAGTAAATCCGCACTTGCCGTTCGTTTCCAAGGTAGCAACCCATACATTTCCGGTGCCACCTTACTTACATTAAATAACTTCAGATTCTTACCACTTTGGGAAGATCAAACCTGGGAAAATTCAGTTTTACACTTCTGGGTTTATAATCCAACCGATTTTGAATTAGAATTCCAGCTCCGTATTATGGATGAATATACTGGCATGGTGGATTTAGACTGGGGTCACTCATTGATGATTTCACAATTTGCCGCTCCTAATGCATGGACCGAAATCTTTTTCTCACTTCATGCGTTTGGAGTTGATCATCCCTTATTCCTTAATGAAGAAGGAACTAGAAACGATCACATTAACGTAAAAGTTCATTGGGCTGGTGCACCAGCAACCGCGGATGAAATCTATAATTATAATTTCTGGGTTGATGGAGTTGATATTAGTCCATACTCAGCTGAAAGATTCCCAACAGTTGATCCAACAAACTATGCCACGGCGGAAACACTTGAATACGGATGGGAAAATATGATATTGGATGCTGGTATGACCACTGTTACACCTGTCTTTGATCGTATATTTGTAAACAGCACTGAAGAACATGAATCAAAATCCTCTATGGCTATTTCGTTCGACAAAAAGGATCCATCCGAAGATGGATATATTCTCGTACTTTCACCACAAGAAGAGTTTGGCGAAGAAAATACACCATCCTTTAGACATGGTACTTTAGATTTCGATATACACTTTGAAAATGTCGAGAATAGTGAAATCCAAATACTAGGCATTAATGATACTTGGACAATCTTTGCAAAACTTAACGTTACCCCAACTGAAACATCAGGCGAATGGTTACACGTTTCTGTTGATCTAGGTCAACATAGCGATTTCTATAACCTTACAAAAGGTATTCGCTTAGGTTTCATCTTTAAAGGTATTAATGATGACAATAAGGCAACCGCTAAAGTTCACATCGATAATATTGTCTTTGATCAAGATGGGGGAACCCCAGAAGATCAAATTGATGTTGTCCGCGGTGTCCCATTTACTGCTGGTAGCGATCTTATTATGGATATCGCAAATATCCCAGTTGCTACCAGTGAATTTGTTTTTGATCTTAAATTTGAGACTACCGATGACACTGGCTTTTGCCTCATGATTGGTGATGGATGGGATAACTATTTTGGTTATTATACTGTCTTTGCTAATGGAACATTAGGCGATAACTATGCGGGTGTAACCATTACTGCTTTAAGCGATGGCTACTATAGAGTCACAATGACATTAAGCGAACTTACAGCGGTCAATGGTGATATTAATGCCATCAATAACATTAACCTAATTTTCGTCCGTGGTGCTTGGACAAGCGCCTCTGGCTATGTCGAATTCTTTCCAACCAACTAACTATTATTAAATATATTGAAACGAGGTACTGTTATGTCGATTTTAAATCCAATTAAAATTGCAATTGATTACTTAGGAGAAGAAAACTTTTCGGGTTTTGATATTGCTTATCACACAAGCGATGTTCAGTCCCTCGTTTCGATCTCGAAAAATGATAATAAAATAGATATTACATATGGTTCTTTGTCAAATCTATTTAGGGCACTTACGCTCATTAAAGAAAAAAAAGACGAGAACGCTTATTCAGTAAACTTTAACCAAAAGTTTAAGACAAACGGTTTAATGCTTGATTGCTCTAGAAATGGAGTCATGAAAACCGATAAAGTCAAAGAAATGATACTGCTTTCTGCTTTGATGGGTCATAATCGGATCCTCTTATACACCGAAGATACATACAAATTAGAAAAGTATCCATATTTTGGCTATCTAAGAGGCGCCTATTCAAAAGAGGAGATTAAAGATTTTGTTGCATATGGAGAAGCATTTGGTGTCGAACTCGTTCCATGCATACAAACTTTAGGACACTTGTATCAAGCCTTAAAGTGGCACCCAATGGCCCACTTAAGAGACGGGGCAGATACGCTTTTAGCCGATTCTGAAGCCACCTATCAATTTATCGAAGACGCAATTTCATTCACTCGCGAATGCTTCAATAGTAAAGATATCCATATTGGCATGGACGAGTCTACCTCGATGGGACTATTTCGTTACCTACAACTAAATGGTTATAAAGATCGTGTTGAAACGTTCTCAAGACACTTAACAAGAGTCATTGAGATATGTAAAAAGCATGATTTTTCTCCAATGATTTGGTCGGATATGTTCTTTCGGTTAAATAATAAAGATGAAGAATATTACCGTGATACTCCACTTCCAGAAACTACACTTAAACTAATTCCCAAAGATGTCAAATTAGTGTACTGGGATTACTACCATAATGAAGAGAAAACATATTTAGATATGATTTCATTCCACAAACAGGCACCTAATGAGGTTGTGTTTGCGGGCGGATCATGGCGGTGGAAAGGCTATACACCAGCTATTGATATTTCTATGCAACAAACCGAATGTGCACTTAATGCATGTGTAAAAGAAGAAATTAAGGATGTATTTATTACGGCATGGGGTGATGATGGTAATGAATGTTCATTTTTTACTGTCTTACCTGTCTTAGCCCAAGCATCAGTGTATAATTTTGAAGGCACATCTAATGAAGACGCGATTAATTCGCTTCTTATCGCCTTGACAGGTGATTCATTAGCAGATTTTAAATTGATGGATTTACCTGATCAACCAGCGAAGAAGAAGTTGACACCATCCTATAATCCATCCAAGTACCTTCTTTATCAAGACCCTCTATTAGGGGTATTTGATCTTCAAGTTGAGGACCAATTTGCTAAAAATTATGCTGATTATGCTACTGTTTTAAGAAAAAAAGCCACTTCGAGTAAGTTATATCATTATATCTATGAACTATTGGCAAATCTTTGTGAAGTTATGTCTCATAAAGTTGATTTAGGAGTAAGGCTTAGAAAGGCCTATAAAAACAAGGATAAGCAAGCACTTGAGAATATCGTCATCGAAGTTGATACTTGTATAACAAAATTTGATGCTTTTCATGAAAGTGTCAAAAAGCAATGGATGATTGAATGCAAAATGTTTGGTTATGAAGTCCTTGATGGTCGCTTAGGATTTTTGAAAAATCGCATTATTACTGCAAAGGAAAGAGTCCTTGAATTCATTAGCAACAAATGTGATCGAATTGAAGAATTTGAAGAAGACATTCTTCCTTTTGATGGTGTTGAATGTGAAGTACAATGGAACTGGTGGATGCGTAATGTATCACCAAGTAACTAAAGCAAAATGAGCAAAACATTTTTTGTAAACTGGTTGAATAAACATTGGAACGACTTAATAGATGTTGTTCCATTTGATGAGTACAAAGAAGTTAGAGACCATTATTTTTTAGAGACAAAAGAACAACGCTGGATTACTGAGTTAAGCCAAACAAATGGCTTATACGACGTTGAGTTTAACGTTGTTCTTTTTATTTTAGAAAAATGGCTTTGCCGGCAAGCGCGTATTTACGAAAAGGAACGAGTTTCTTTTTATCAAAATACGCTTGCATCGCGGACTGCCCTCATTAACAGGTATTTGTATAACGATGAAGACGATATGTTCTACGATTTCAATTTAGCCAAGCAAGAACGAGTAAGTAATTACGATCCGATTACTCAATACTATTTGTTTTGGACTAATCTATCTTCAAATAAAAAACGAGCTCTTACTTTACTTAAAGAAATTGAGCAAAACAATCCCCAAAATTATGTAGTTTTCATGGGGTTAAGACGATTAGGGTTAATAAAAGAGGCTAATGAAATTGGTAACTTGATTGGTTATCAAATCGATGAATATAAACCCCGTATTTCGACAAATACAGGGTGCATTGGCGCTCCGGATGAATATGAAGAAGTATTAGATATGATAAAATCCGCTGGCTTTGATACATTCGATTTTTCACTGATGTATGTTTGCGATTTTTTTACATCGGATAATTATTTAAAGAACGCAAGGAACGTAAAGGCCTATGCGGATTCACTCGGTCTTAGCTGTAATCAAACGCATAATTTGTTCCCTGTCATCCATAGTACAGTAAGTGCTGATGAAACGCGTGATAGAATAGAATACACTAAACGAATACTCAAGATTTCTAAAATTCTTGGTGCTAATAGTAGCATTGTACATCCAATCAATGATTTTAAAGAACAGCAAAACTATGAGTATTATCAACATTATCTTTCTTTAGCGGAGCAACTCGACATTAAAATCGCTACTGAAAATATGTGGAACTGGCACGAACATAAAGCAACGCTTGCCGCATGCTCTAATCATGTAAATTTTAAGACGTTGCTAGATTTAGTCAATCACCCTCATTTTGTAGCCTGTGTGGATTTGGGTCATGCGGACATGGATGGTCTTGAAACATCGCCAACAAAGATGATTGAAACACTTGGTGATTATGTGCAGTGTATCCATGTGCATGGGATTGATGGTAAATATGATCTTCACGGCCTACCTTTGTTGGAGCAAACTGACTATGAACCAATTTTAGACTCATTAGCACGTATCAATTATCAAGGCGACATCACCTTTGAATGCGATGGGTTTATGCGGAAAATGCCTAAAGAAGTGCATTTATCAGCATTAAAATTTATGCATAAAATTGGGATATATTTAAGGGAAGAATTACTCATTAGGAGAAAAGCTATATGCCTAAAGAAATAACGATTTCCACTAACACTGGAACATTAACTCGTCTTGGGACCCCATATTACATCGTCAAAGCATTAAAAAAGGCTGGCTTTAAGTCTTATGATTTCACAATGAACAATACCATTATTGGTTTTGATTCACTGTTTGATAGTGATGACTATCGGCAACGAGCGAAGGACTTCAAGGTATATACCGATAAGCTTGGTATTTACTGTAATCAAACACATGGTTATGTACCTAGAACGACTAAAGGTGCGACACTCAATGACAGAAAAGATAGTTATGAGAAGATTAAAAGAACCATAGAGATAACGAAGATTCTTGGTGCAAAATATTGTGTGCTACATCCCGATAGTTTTTGCACTATGAACGAGAACATTGATTTCTTTAAATCCCTTAAAGAATTAGCGCATGAAAATGATGTCGTTATCGCGATTGAAAACATGCCTAATGACAACCTTTTTGGTAAACCTGAAGATTTGATAACACTTTTAAATGGCATCGATGATAGCTATTTTCAAGCATGTTTAGATATTGGCCATGCTGAGATTGCAATTACTGGTTCAACTGCTCTTGATTTCATCACAAAGTTAGGTACGAGAATTGTATGTCTCCATATTCATGATAATGACAAAGGTCATGACTTGCATCAACTACCATTTACCAATGGCATTAACTTCTTCGAGATATTCAAGGCATTAAAAGAAAACAAATATGAAGGTGATATTACTTTTGAGAGTGATATATTTCAAAAAATGTCACCCACTTTATTTGTTGATGCGATAAGTTTTATCCGAGAGATTGGAGAATATATTACTACTTTAATTCGGTAGTAATGTTATATTAGCTTTGCTATGTAGTAAATGTAGTATAAATCTACATCGTTAAATTTATTGCTCTTTTGAGGAAAGTCATCATTTGTAAATGTTAATCAATTATTTAGTGTCTTGCGGTTATGTATTATTCATAGATTAATTTCGTTTAATTCAAACAAGTTATTAATCAATATTACAACCAGTAAAACTCACGTCAAATTGATAGAAAGACAATAAAATTACAAAGGATTTAGCAAACTAATATGTTTATATATATTTTAAACTAAATTTAAAAAATAGTAATTGATATGTTACGCCTCAAAGTTTAAAATAAAGAAAAGAATTAAAATAAGGGGATAATTATGGAAAAGTATTTAATTACGCACAATTATATTATTAATCGTTGGAAAGATGGGCTTAGAACTGTTTCACATCCGGAGTACCCATTGCCCTTCCCATTTGAACCACCGTGTGTTGATGGTGTTTTTCAATGCATGTTTTATTGGGATACTTTTTTTACCAATCGCGGCATGATTTTGGATGGTTATATAGAGTATGCTAAATACAACACTGATAATCTTATTTATCTTTTAAACAAGTATGGTTGTGTGCCAAATAGCAATTCTTATCCAGGCATTAAACACAATTCTCAGCCACCATACCTTCAATATATGATTCGCGATGTATACGAAGTTACGAAAGACAAAGAATGGCTTAAAGAAGCCTATTTTGCATTAAAAAAAGAATATGATTTTTGGATGACAAAAAGAATGACACCAATTGGTTTAAACCAATATTTACATCATCCAAAATCAGATGAAGAAAAAATAGAATTCTATGACTACGTAGCGACGCGATTAGATTTAGATAAGAATGCCCCTCGTGAATTTAAGATTAAGGCTGGTGCTGGATTTAATGCTCAGGGAGAATCAGGCTTAGATTTTTCCCCACGTTTTGGCTTCGATGGGGAAGACATGGTCGAAGTAGACTTAAATTCCCATATGTTCGCTATGGAAGCGTATCTTGCTTTGTTAGCAGCAGAATTTGAACCCAAATTAGAATCTTATTTTTTATCGCAAAAAGACAAGAGAAGAGAGTTAATGAACAAGTATCTTCTATGCGAAGACGGTCTATATTACGACTATAATTTTGTGAAAAATAGTATTCAGCAAAGAGAGATGTATTTTACAGGACAATTTGTACCATTTATTGTAGGGTTATTAAACAATAAAGACGCATTGCGCCATCTTCTTAGTAAGGTTGAATTTACCTTTGGGATTTCAAGTACGACCCCATATTCATCGAATCTGGAATATCAAGCAGGTTACCCCTTTTCGTTCCCATATGATAATGCTTTAGCTTTCTGGGCTCTTTCTAAAGTTGGACTCGAGGAAGATTTGCTTAGAGTTGGTAAAAAATATCTTGAAATGTGTTCATCTTCATACATTGAACATGGTCATTTATGGGAGGTTTATAACGCTATTAAACCTGGGCGAGCAGAAAAGAAGGAATATCCAAACACGGAAATGCTTGGGTGGACAGCGGGTACATATCAGTGGATTTACTACTATATTTACGAAGGAAAGAAACTTGAGTATTAACCATGGGCAACAGAATTGAATTTAAGGCTAATGGCCTCAAATTATCGCTTAGTATTACCGGAGAAGGAAAAATCGTACTTTTATATTGTGGTTTGGAAAATAAAAAAAGCAAACTTATAAAAAGTGATTTACAAAAATTTTACTCTCTAGTTGAAGCAGATTATCTTGGAGATACAAATAATAAACATAGAGGATTAAAACATTTTCAAACCGCATATGGTGAGACATATAAGTATGTCTCTCATCGTGAACATGTAAATAAACATGGAAACGAATTAATAATTATTACGAAGAATGATGTATTAGAAGTCGAAAGTCACTATCAGTTTTATAATGACACAAAGGCAATCTCATGTTTTAATGTGGCACGAAACATTAGCAATAACAATGTGTTTTTAACGTATTTATCTAGTTTTCATCAACTAGGTCTCTTTCCAATAAATTCAAAAAAGCTTTTTGTTTACCAAGCAACGAATAGTTGGCACGAAGAAGCCCAGTGGCAAAAAAACAAACTTATGAATCTAGGTATTTTTAACGGAAATGGCTTCACCTCCATGAAACGCTATTCTATTACAAATACTGGAAGTTGGTCGACTAAGGAGCACCTTCCAATGTTAGTGCTAGAAGATCCGACAAAGCGAGTGGCTAATTTAGTGCAGATCGAAAATAATGGTTCATGGCATCTTGAACTAGGCGATTTTATTGGTCAAATTTATGTGGCTGCTTCTGGGCCAAACATGAATGATAATCATTGGATTAAGAAACTTGGTCCTAATGAAACCTTTGAAAGTGTACATGCTACTTTAACTTTTGGTGAGGACTTTGAGGAAACAATTCAAGAAATTACAAAAGCAAGAAGAATTATGAGAAGGCATGCGAAAGATCTGGACACACTTCCAGTTATCTTTAATGACTATATGCATGCACTTTGGGACACCCAAACTACTGAGACGATTCTCCCATTAGTGGATATTGCAGCATCAGTCGGTTCGGATTTATTTTGTATTGATGCTGGGTGGTTTGCTAAAGGAAATGAATGGTGGAACATCTTAGGCGTTTGGAAAGAAGAACCTGAAAATTTCGCTAATGGTGGCTTAAAATATGTCATCGATTACATCAAGTCAAAAGCACTAAAAGCCGGTATATGGATTGAAATCGAAACAGTTGGAGTAGATTCGCCAATACTTTCCAAGATGAAGGATGGTTGGCTATTCCAAATCAAAGGCATCAATAACGTTAATAATAAGCGTTTTCAACTCAACTTCGCACATCCGGAAGTGTATCAATACGCACTTGTTGTCATCGATGAGTTAATGAGATTGTATGAACTAGATTATCTTAAGATTGATTATAATGTCGACGCTGGTCCTGGAAATGATTATGACAGTGATTCAATAGGAGACGGCTTATTAAAACATAACCGGGCATATATTAAGTGGCTCAATGACGTGATGGATAAATATCCAAACCTCACCATTGAAAACTGTGGGTCTGGTGGATGCCGTATGGACTATGAAACACTAAAGTATTGCCCAATCCAATCGACTTCTGATCAGACCAATTATCGGAAGTATCCTTATCTTTCAGCGAATGTTTTAACAGCCTGTCCGCCAGAACAAGCAGCAGTTTGGTCATATCCATTAAACGATTATGAAAAGATTATGCCTACAGATGAAGTGGTTGCAATGAATATGTGTAACGCTATGCTTGGAAGAATACACTTGGCGAGTTATATAGACAAATTGCCGGCCCAACAATTAGCATTGATCCGTGAGGGAATTGATTACTATAAATCGATTGTTGATTTTAAAAAGAAAGCAGTTCCTATTTATCCTCGCGGGACATGCCAGTTCTTTGATAAGGAAGTAGTCGGTGGGTTAAAAGATGATAAAAGGATGGTTCTAGGTGTCTGGAACACTTCAGGGAAAGCAAGAACAATCCGAGTAGACTTACATAAATATAATGTAAAAAATGTGAAGATAGGCTATCCGCAATCCCTAGAAACAACGTTTGATTTTAATGAGGAGACACGAGTACTAACCGTTTCCTTCTTAGAGGACTACGGGGGAAGAATTTTTGAATTTGGGTTTTAAAAGATTATAGAAATCATTCGTTTTGTAATCGAAAAACAAGGCATGAAAGACTATAAGAGAATCTAATTGCTGTGACTTGAAATAGTCACCTTATATTTATTTCAGATCTTTGTTAAAAAGAAACTTAATGAAAAAATGAGAAGGTTACACTAGTTCCTATGGAAATCATTGTAGAGAAGATTAGCTAAACGATTGGAGGTTATGTATGTTTTATATCGGAGTAGATATAGGCGGAACATCATTCAAGGGTGGGATCGTTAATAGTGATGGTAAGTTACTATTTAGTTTTAAGTTTCCCGTAAACAAAAACAATAAGCCTGAAGAAACAATTAATCAAATCGTGAACGCAATTAAACAACTTCTTAAGGATAATAATTTCCGCAAAGAAGATATAGTTGGTGTTGGTATTGGCGCACCAGGGATGGTAGATTCTGTGAATGGTGTAATCACCTTCGCGGGTAACCTCAACTGGTATGATTTACCTGTAAAAAAACTGTTGGAAGAAGGGCTCAATCTTCCAGTGAGAGTGACCAATGACGCGAATGCTGCTGCTCTAGCGGAAGCAAAATTTGGCGCAGGAAGAAAATATAATTCATTTTTAATGGTTACATTAGGAACTGGCGTCGGTAGTGGTATTGTAATAAATGGAAAACTCTATGAAGGTAACTTTGGCAAAGGTGCTGAATTTGGCCATTCATTACTTGTTATGAATGGAAGAGAGTGTGGATGCGGTAGAAAAGGTTGTCTTGAAGCCTATGCTTCTGCTACCGCGTTAACCAAAGATATTGAAAAAATGATGAATATGCATCCAGATTCAATAATGTGGGACATAAGTAAAGAACATGGTTTGATAGACGCCAAAGTGGCATTTATAGCGGCACAACGAGGCGATAAATATGCACTTGATTTAGTTGATGCTTATGTGAGTCATCTAAGTGAAGGATTATTAAGTTATTTCAACACATTTAGACCAGAAGCGGTGATTCTCTCTGGAGGGGTTGCTGAAGCTGGGGAATATCTCATATCGAAAATCAAGGACTACTGTCAAAAACAACTTTATGGATTAAAATTTGCCCCCCCTGTCGATATTGTCAAGGCTGCTATTGGCTATGATTCAGGAAAAATTGGCGCTGCAGCATTGTTTATGGAGTAATCAACTACGATTCTAATTAAAATAATTATATTTACTACAAAGCATCTATAGTATTGAGGATTGAAGAACACAAGTTTTATAATTGAACATAAAGGAAAACACACATGGAAATTATTATTAAAAATCAAACGAAAGATATCGCAATAGAAGTAGCAAAGCATATTATAGAAATTGTTGAGCAAAATCCGAAATCTGTTTTAGGATTAGCTACCGGCTCTACTCCTCTAGATATATATCGTAATATCTCTAAATTAGCATCCGTACTAAAGGTTAGCTTTGCTAATGTAACGACATTTAATCTTGATGAATATCTTGGCCCCGTGGCAGTAGAACAATCATATCGCTACTTTATGCATGAGAATTTCTTTAAATTTCTTGATGTGGATTTAATTAATACCAAATTTCCTAATGAAGAATTATTAGAAAAATATGATGATGAGATTGACAAAGCCGGTGGTATTGACATTCAACTATTAGGAATAGGATCGAATGGACATATTGCATTCAATGAACCATTTACTCCTTTTGATAGTAAGACTCATATCGTTAAATTGGATGATAAAACTCGTAACGATAATGCTCGGTTTTTTTCGAACATAGATGAAGTTCCGACCCATGCCATTACTATGGGGATATCTACAATTATGAAAGCAAAAGAAATTATATTAGTTATTCTTGGTGATTCTAAAGTTAGTGCTTTAAAACAACTTCTATGTCTGGAACCAGATGAAAGCTTTCCCGCTTCCGTTCTATCAAAGCATCCAAATATTAAAGTATATACGACGATGGATTTATTTAAAAAGGCATTTTGTTAAAAGAAGAATAACTATGTTGCTATATAGATAGCTTTTAAACTTATGAATAGTATTAAGGGGGAAACTCACATGAAAGGTTTCAAAAACTCATACATATATGTAGAAGGTGAAGGCATTGTTAAAACCTCAATTACCATTGACAACGGGCGAATTATTTCAATTGGGGACAACGAAAGCGATGATGCGATTCAACTTGATGATAATCACATTCTTGTGCCTGGTTTTATTGACCAACATATACATGGTTGTCATGGCCATGATGTAATGGAAGCTAGCAAAGAGGCATTACAAGAAATGGCTAATGAATTACTACAAGAAGGCGTTACTTTTTTTTGTCCAACAACGATGTCCATGTCAATAGAAGATATTAAAGCAGCATTAAGAAATGTAACAAAAGTCAAGCAAAGCCAAAATAAAGGCGCGGAAATTATTGGCATACATCTTGAAGGCCCATTTTTGAATAGAAAGTATCATGGCGCACAAGCGATGACAAATATTATTGAAGGGGATGAAGAAGTCCTCAGTAACTTCATCAAAATATCAGGTAATGAAATTCGGATGATGACATTTGCCTATGAACAAAATGGTAAGGTCATGTTACCAATGATGCAAGAGCATGACATTACCCCTTCTCTAGGTCATAGTGACGCAACTGCCAAGCAAGCATTAGAAGCTTTTGAAGACGGTGTACATTGTGTCACCCATTGTTATAATGCGATGCGCGGCATTCACCACCGCGATATTGGTGTTGTTGGAGCTGCTTTTCTAAAAGAAGAAGTTATGTGCGAACTCATTGCTGATTTAAAGCATGTAAGCGAGGAGGCTATTCGCCTATTATTCAAAGTTAAAGGGCCAGATAAAATCATCCTTGTTAGTGACTCCATGGAAGCAAAGTATCTACCAGAAGGTGAATATTCATTAGGTGGGCAAAAAGTTATCGTGAAGGATGGGGCCGCGCGACTTGAAGATGGTACTTTAGCAGGCAGTGTTCTGCGTCTTGATCAAGCTTTGAAAAATATTCATAAAATCATACCAGAGTTATCTTTGACTCAACTTATTGACTTAGTTACAAAAAATCCCGCAAAAAATCTTCAGATAAATGATATAGGTTCGATTGCGTTAAATAAAAAAGCTAGATTTACTGTTATTGATCGCGATTTAAATGTTATTTGTACATACTAATTGGTTATAAATAAAAAGGGCTCTCTAGAATAGAAATATTCATATTAGCCCTTTTTTATATAAGATTTTTATTGATATAAGGTACTTTCTAAGTTGATTTAATTATTTAGAAAGATACACACCTAATTTTTCTCACAAAAATGATTGGGTTTAAGATTAAATCGAATAATGATGATATTTATTGGATACAGTCAACTATACCAATTTCAATAAATGGTCATATTTGATTTTCAGAAAACAGTCTATTTTCGCATCTCAAAGTTCCTAGAGATTAGATGTGGAACACTTCAGTCATATCCTTAATCATTACTTTGACATCGCCAGTAGGGTATGTTTTCGTCATATCGTAACCAATATAAGCAAAATCTTCTTTAGTTAAGGTGAAGTGGATAGTTTGTTCTTCTCCCGTTTTTAGGTGTATGCGTTTAAACGCTCTAAGTTTCTTTATGTTTGGAGCGACAAGATAGTTTGATAAACTACCAGTATAGACTAAAACTGATTCATCAGCATCATAATCCCCAGTGTTTTTAACTGTCACTTCGACAAGGTAGTTATCATTTTTCTTTTCAACTTTTAAGTTAGAATATTCAAAGGTGGTATAGCTTAAACCATCGCCGAATTCAAAAAGGGGTAGTGGCGAACTAAAAACATAATCTTGACCTGGTTTTTCTTTGGAACCATGGTTGCCATAAATTCCTCTCATTGGTTTGCGGTTATAAAAAATTGGAATTTGCCCGACACTACGCGGAAGTGTAAAGGTCATTTTGCCAGATGGGACAACGTCGCCTTTTAAAATATCAGCGATTGCTCTATTGCCTTCCATGCCAACACCAAAACAATAAATTAAGGCATCAATATCATCGATTTCATCGGTCAATGCTACAGGTTTGCCCTCATAAACCAAGAATATCATTTCGGCTTTGGTTTTCCTTAGTGCTTCGAAAACTTTCTTTTGGGAATCACATATAACAATGTCATCGGTGTCATAACCTTCGTTTGATGTACAAGCGTCTGGTAAATTAACAGGGTTATTAGCACCGCCATTTTCTCCACCTGAGTAACCTTGAGCGTTATTACCACCCGCAAAAATAATTACGTCTGCCCATGTGTTCGCAAGATTCACTGCTTCTTCAAGTTGCTCTTCGACGACATTCATAAAGTTACAGCTTGCCAGGACTTTAACGTTTTCTTGGCCGAATTTTTCTATAATGGCTTCGTGCGTTTTGATTGCCTTTGAAGCTGGGCATGTATCAGCATATTTGCCGTCATTTAAGAATGGATAGTACACGATACCACCAAGTTGAGCAATCATTGAGTTCGGACCTACTAATAGGATGTTTTTTCTTGTTTTCAATGGCAAAACGCCGTTGTTTTTTAATAAAACTGCGCCTTTGGCCTCAATTTCGTAGGTTAAATCAAGTGCCTCTTTTGTGAGTAAACCAGTTTTGTGAAGGGATTCATCTACATATGGGTCGTCGAATAGGCCAAGCTTAAATTTATTGGTTAAAATTCTGCGTACAGACCGATCTAATTCCGTTTCTTTCACTTCGCCCTTATCAATCAAAGCTTTGACATGCTCCCCATAAGCAATTGTCGTACAAGCTTCAATGTCGATGTTAGCATCAAGACAAACTCTGGTACTAATGTCATAGCTTCTCGAGACAATCTGGTGGACGTTGAAGTTAAGATTAGTTAGACCATAGTCTGTGATAACGTCGCCTTCAAAACCAAGTTCATCGCGTAATACTTTAGTCATCCAAAAAGGACTTACTCCGCCGGGAACACCGTCAATATCGTTATAACAATTCATAACACCCATTGCACCAGCTTTAATGCACTCTTCAAATGGTGGAAGAAAGTATTCTCTAACTTCCCTCTCTCCCATATGGCCAGACCCCATGTTCAATCCGCCTTCTGGCATTGAGTATGCGAGATAATGTTTAATAGTCGCTTCTATACCTTCAGATTGTAAGCCTTTCACTGCTTCAGCACCAAATAGACCACATAAATATGGATCTTCGCCATAACTTTCTCCTGCACGGCCCCAACGCCCATCTCTTAAAATATCAACGTTTGGGGAATAGACGCGGTTAAAACCTAACATCTTTAATTCCCTACCTTGAATATGGGCAGCTTTATTGGCTAATTCTAAATCAAAAGTGGCAGCTAAGGCGCCATTTGTTGGAAAAATGGTGGTGTATGGTGTTGGTGCTCCATGGACACATTCAGTTGAAATGAAAGCAGGTATGCCTAAACGGGTTTCTTCAATCATGAATTTTTGTATGCGGTTCAATTGATCGACAGTGAAACCTTGGAAAGTATAAAATTCACCATCTACTTTGTTAATTCCTTGAGCGATAAAATCTAGCTCTTCTTCAGTTGTGTAGACACAACCGAAACAGTGCATCTGTTGCAATTTTTCATCAATTGTCATCCGCGAAAGCAAATCTTCAACTCTTTCCTCTATTGGCAAGTTCTTGTTTTTGTATTTAATCATATCTATTCTCCTTTAATATCCATACTCATTTAAATAAAACACACGTGTATGTGCGACTTTTCCACATTTATCCTTTACAGTTATTCTAAAATATACCTCTCCACCAAAAATTTTAAAATCGGCTCTCGTTAAGTTATCGCCATGGTGGTTGCGGAATGTACGATTAAGTCCAACAAAGATAATATCTGTTGCGTTAGTACATTCGACCCAAATTTTACCCTCTTCAGTATCTATATATAACGAATGTATGATTGGACCAGTAGAAGAATAGATATTACCATCCTCCATCGCTTTGAGAACTTCATCGTAGGTTAGATTATCGACACCGATGTAATTGAATGCTCCAAAGGAATCATCGAGCAACCCATTACGATTGTGATTGTCATCACCCATAGTTGGTATGAGTCTATGACCGTTCCGAATCATGTCATCATAAATGTTGATTGAATATTCTGCACCAGTTTCTAGTTCGGTGCCATAATTTAATATTTCAAGTCCCCAAAGACCTTTGAGATTAATATAGTCTTCCCGCGTATTTAATGACCAGTTTGGATGATTGAGTTGTACAAGGAAGCCTGCCTTATTGGCTCTGTTGATTGTTTCCTGCACACCTTCTGGAGTAGCTTTACGATTATATCCATCACATTGAATAATGTTGGGTTTATATAGATTAATGGCTTTTTGTTCCAATCGTTCATAATTCGTTGCAATATGGAAGCAGTTATGTGGATTTTTTGCGAATAAATTAAGGTGAAATACTTTGCGGTCCCGCCAAGACACTGAACCCTCTTGGGATGTGTATGCGAAATTTGCAGGCTTTTGATCATCATTTAATGAGTATTCACTTGAGGTTATTGCTACAAAGTTGTCATCTGTAAGATATGAAGAGTCAAAAAGGACTTCGTGATCACTAAATGCAACGACTTGATAACCATGCTCTTTATACAACTTTTTAACTTCTATAGGTGAAAAATGTCCATCCGAATTAGTAGTGTGACAATGAAGGTTTGCCTTAACCCATTTTTTGGTTGGGTCAATTAGATAAATTTTCATTTATGAGTTCCTCTGTGTTGTAATTAGTATAGCATTAATAAGCTATAAGAAAATGTATTTATTAAACTTACTTTAAAATAAAGCAATAATTTTTTTGTAATCAAAAATATCAAAGTCTAGAGATATACTTTTTTAATGTTTGGCGCGGTTCATTTTAGTTTATTCGTATTTTTTTTGATTGCCACTTACGAAAAAGTTTAAGCATTAAATAATGAAATTTAAGAAAAAAACCTTGGGGGAAAGAATGTTTAATACGTAAGTGATTTTTATACTAGTTAACGGTAGTTTGGAAAGATCAAAAGCGAGAAGTGTATATTTTTTAAACAATCATCAGATAATCAAATGTTTGTACAACAATCATTTAAATGGGTTGAAAGCTATGACACAAGGGTTATAGAAATATTGAAAGGAGCGATTATTTTGTCGTTTGATTTGTGTACAACTGAAGAACATTATTTTGCATATCAAAGGCTTGGATGGCTTTATACAAACCAACAAATAAATAGCCCTGGTATTACTTTGAATGCGAGTAATAAGCGAGTGTTCTTAGCGGAATTGCAAAGAAAGTACAATGACACTAACAAGGATAGAGATAAAAGGCTATTCAAGTCTATGAAAGCAATGATTGAATTTATAGATGATAGAGTTCTTGACAAGTCATATTACTTTGGTACAGACAATTTTGAGTATGTGTGGGAAAAATTATTAGATAGAGTCTTTGGTATAAATAATAAAGAAGATTTTTTCCCTAATGCTGTATGGGTAGAGAGACATGGTGCAACTAAAACAACTGAAACTCGTGCTTTAATGCCTGACACAATTATGATTTATAAGGACACAACAAGGAAAGAGAAAATCTATATTTTAGATGCTAAATACTATCGTTATGGTGATACACACAAATCGGAACATTTACCTAATTCTTCAAGCATTAACAAGCAGATTACTTATGGTGAATATATTATTAAGGAAAAGAAAACTCCAAATGATTCGTTGTTTAATGCATTCTTAATGCCTTTCAATAGTATGAATAATTTGTTTGAGACATCAGACTTATATTTCAATGCTGCCGAATCATATGGTAAATGGAGAGGCAATACTGAAAATTACGAAAAAATACAAGGTATTCTAGTTGATGTGAGATATTTAATGCATAATTATTTAGGTAATCATGATGAAGATAAGAGAAGACTTGCAGAAGCTATAGAACAATATTTTATTACTCATTAAAGAAATAAAGCCATTAGACAAAGTGGGGACACCAAGTCTAGTGGCTTTTTACTGTTACATTTTTCTTAATTTTACTCTATGTTTAGCCTGTTGGGCATTATTTCTACAATAACTATCACAGTATATTTTTGTACTAGATGAACATTCGCCCGCGTATGTCTCGGCATAATGGCAAAGTTGAACGCAGCCACTGCAACGATAATGTTAGGTTCTACTCCGCCCTTAAATTCTATAACTACAACGACCTAGTTAAACAAATGAAAGTCTACTTAATCCGATCAAATAGTATCTTCAGTTCTTCAATCGAGTGGCTCACACCTTTACAAAAAGGAGAACAATTAATTGAGAAAGGAATGGTAGCCTAAATGATATTAACAAATCACCCTTCTTTTTTTGAAGAATTAGGTCTCACATCATTTACAACTCAACAATTTCTGAATTTGATGTATTATTTTTATGTTGTGGAGATTATTACATAGATGATTTTTAACTAGGCAGACCATTATCCAGTGAGTATTAAATGCATTGATTTTGGAATATGTTAGCATTTAAGTAGGGTATTCACTCATTAATTATTAGGGTATTCAAAGTATCAAACTAAACGTGTAGTTCCATATTGAAACGCAAGGTTTGATACCAAATCAAGCCTTTTTTTGTTGCTCAAAACGTCAAAAATAGCTTATTATCACGGTTTTTAAGTTTTACGCATCCGGGATCAACTCACTTGTAATGAATTTCTACGGAATTACAGATTTTACTCGTTAAGGATACATAGGGGGTATTCACTCGTTAATTATTCTATAAGTCTGGAAATGCAGCAAGAAGCACCACCTATTCTATTAATTGACCTCTCCTTTGCCGTCGATGATTTTGACAACTTACTAAAGTAAAAGCTAAAAAAGGAGAGGTCGTAGAGGTCATATCCTAACTTGTACATATAAGGAAAATAATTAAAATTATATCCATATATAGAAAAGTACGGAAATGACATTGAACTGCTAAAGTATTCGTAGACACCTAAAAAGGTCTATGAATACTTTTTTTGTTATACTCGAACTAAAGGAGGCTAATTTATGTCAGGTAGACCCAAGGGAGGAGCCAACCGAAGGTTT
>Ga0172377_10000887_pt1 | contig 29360 bp, 27 predicted proteins | sample Pumphouse3metaG_FD_119749 | JGI IMG/M metagenome (GOLD analysis project Ga0172377, IMG submission 119749) | Leachate microbial communities from a municipal landfill in Southern Ontario, Canada - Pumphouse #3 metaG | ecosystem: Engineered > Solid waste > Landfill > Unclassified | place: Canada... | reverse complement strand
CCTCAAGCTTGCATAGCTCCAATGGTAGAGCAATTCCATGGTAAGGAAGAGGTTATCGGTTCAACTCCGATTGTGAGCACCACCTAGTTAGTATATTTCTGTATTAATTTATACTTTTCTATTTAACTTATGACACATTTTTATTCCATATAGATATATTATCCAAGAAATATAAATCCAAAAAAAAGTAAATAATAGGGTTGATAAAGAGCCATAGATTGTTGTGTAAGTCTTGTTATATATTACATAATAAATAAATAGGTTTTTTGTTATTGAAAGAACTGTAAGAGTTATAAATGAAGAAATTAATGCTGCTTTATAATCTACATGTTTATTAACGCTTAATTTAAATAATGCAAAAAATATGATCCATGAAAAGGTATATGAGAGTATTTCTTTGTAAAAGTTACTTTCATAAAATGACATAATGATATTTATGAAAGCGAAAAGAAGTGGAAGTGTAGCCATAAATATTGAATAAAAAATGAAAGAAAATTGTATTGATTTTCTTTTTGCTTTATGAATTTTATTTACTATATATTCATAATCTTTAATAAACATAATAAACACAAATAACATATAAATAATTCCAATAAAACCTAATTTATTTGAATTAGATACATAGTTTTTTAAAGTTTCAATTATTTCTGTAGAGTGAGTTGGGTTTATCAAATTAAAAATATAATTTATAAAAATATCTAAATAATTCTTAAATTCTGAAAAAGAAGAGATTATTGCAATTAGTAGTGCAATAATAGGAAGAATAGAAAAAATGGTAAAAAAGCTTAAAGATGCAGCATAATATGTAGTATCATCATTAAAAAATAAATCAACTTTTCTTAAGGTCTTTTTTAGAAAGCTATCTTCACCATCTGAACTATTCATTCGGATTTATAGACCCATTTTAAATGGATTTAATATATTATTTGGATCAAAAGCTTTTTTGATATTTCTAAATAGGTTCATTTCTGCTTCTGTGAATGCAATATGCATAAATGGTGCTTTTGATGTTCCAATTCCATGCTCACCGCTTAAAGTTCCACCTAAATCTACTACATATTGAAAAATTTCTTCAATCGCTTTGTGTCCATCTTCCATTTCTTTTTTATTATTTTTATCTTTTACCATAACATTAACATGGATATTTCCATCTCCTGCATGTCCAAAACAAGGAACTTGGAATCCGTATTTTTCACCGATTTTATAAATTCCATCAAGTGCAACTGGCAATTTACTTCTTGGAACTGAAATATCTTCATTTAATTTTTTTGTTCCGTAAATCATTGTTGCAGGACTTGCATTTCTTCTCGCAAACCAAAGTTTTTTACTCTCTTCTTCATCTTTTGCAATTATAAAATCTGTTGCCCCAAATGCTTCAAATGCTTCTTTTAGAGTTTGAAGTTGTGAATCAATTTCAGCTTCGCTACTTGCATCAACATCTCCTACTAAAATTCCACCAGCATGTTCAGGTAGAGACACTTGTGGGAATTTTTGTCTTAAAGCTTTAATTACTAATGCATCTAAAAACTCCATAGCAACAGGATTTGCTCCAGCTGCAAGTGATTTAAATACAGCTGTCATTGCAGTATCAACGCTTGGGAAAACTCCCATATAAGTTTGTTTAAATTTTGGTTTTGGAATAAGTTTTAAAGTGATTTCTGTAATTATTGCTAATGTTCCCTCACTTGCTATTAAAATACCAGCTGTGTTATAACCTGCAACATCTTTGATAGTTCTTTTTCCTGCAACTATAATATCACCATTTGGAAGGACTGCTCTTAATGCCATTACATAATCTTTTGTGATACCGTATTTTGCAGCTCTCATTCCACCTGCATTTTCACTTACATTTCCACCAAGAGTTGAATACTCTTCACTTGCTGGATCTGGAGGATAAAAAAGTCCAACTTCTTCAACTGCTTTTTGAAATTGCATATTTATAAGTCCAGGCTGTACAACACCAACCATATTTTCCATATCAATTTCAAGTAGTTTATTCATATGTCTTTCAAGTGAAAGAATAATTCCACCACTTGCAGGTAATGCACCACCTGTAAATCCAGAACCAGCACCTCTTGGAACAATAATTATTTGATGTTCATTACAATACTTTAAAATATCAGAAATATCTTGCTCATGTCTTGGAAATACAACAGCATCAGGTTCAAATCTAGTTCTTGTTGCATCATAACAAAAAGCGATTAAATGAGCTTTATCACTTTTTATATTTTCTTCACCAACAATAGAAGTAATATAATCTAAATGTTTTTTGTCAATCATTAGTTAATTCCTAAAATCATTTTATAATAATCGTTGTAACTTAAGTTCTTTTTACCTGAGAAGAAATCAAAAAAAGACCAATGGAAAATTGTATCTTCAATCTCTTCAACTCTTGTGTAAAATGGCATTTTAACTTCAGCATTATTTTCATAATTAACTGCATAACTTGCTAAAATTGTAAATGTTTTAGTGTCAATTATAAAAACTTTATTTTCAATAACCATAAAAATAGTTCCAAGATTTTGTTCAATTGCAAATTTTTGAATATCTTGTTTTGTAGGATATGGAATATGGTCAACTTTTAATTTAGCAGCAAAAATATCTGAGTGAACAAAGTTATTTAATTTGAAGTTATCTCGTACATTTTGAAAAGCATCTAAAGTTGGAGTTATTAATAAAGACGAATTATACATATAATTTAAAATCAAAATATCATTGTTTGAAACTACTCTATTTGATGTAGGAATTGCATTTTGTTTTAAATCATCAAATCCAAAAAATTCAACAACAGAGCTATTTGAATCTGAACTTATAACTTTTGCATTTGAAACTATTAATCTTTTGTCATTGTCAAAAATATGAATAATTATACCTGTTTGACCAACAATTAGATTTCCCATAGGAATTACACTTTTATTATTTTCAATATTTGTAATTTTTAAACCCATTGGTTTTATTGAGAACTCTTTATTTGTTGCAGTTGTTGCTGGTTCTATTATTGAAGTTTTTAGCAAAATATTATTAGCTTTTTGATTTGGGTTTGTATTTTTTGTGAAATAATATGTATAGTTAAATTTATTTTGTGAAGAATTGATTTTAATATCTAATACATCCCAACCATTATTTTTCATTTGATTTAAAGAAAACTTACCATTACAAATACCACCATCTAAAGAAACATCTTCAATTAAAGAAGGTTTTTCTACATTATTTTTGTAGCAAGTTGTATCTTGAGCAAAAGCTAAACTTGATAGTAAACAACTGCTTACACCAGCTAATAAAAGTTTGTTAAATATTTTTGTCATAAGTTTTCCTATTATTTTGATTGTAATTCTTGAAGTTTGTTTTTAACTTCATCTACATGTAAAATTTCTATTTTTTCACCTTTTACACTTTTTTTCTTTCTAACACTAACTTTATCCCAAATAGCAGCAATTTTACCTTCAGGATTAATAATAAAAGTTGTTCTAACAACTCCCATAAACTCTTTCCCCATAAATTGTTTTAGTTGCCAAACAGCAAAATCTTCACATATTTTTTTATCAGTATCTGATAAAAGAGTTATTGTTAAATCATATTTATCAATAAATTTTCTATGTTTTTGTGTATCATCGGCACTTACTCCTAAAATAACTGCATCTAAATCATCAAAAGAAGAGTGTTTATCTGTAAAATCACAAGCTTGAGTTGTACAACCTGGTGTTAAATCTTTTGGATAAAAATATAAAACTATCCATTTTCCAGCTAAGTCTCTTGAGCAAATTTCAACATCATCTTGATTAGCAGCACAAAAACTAGGTGCTACATCTCCTACTTTTAACATAATAAAAATCCTTTTATCTATTTTTTTATTGCTATAAATGTTGCAAAATTTACCCATTTGAAAATAGTTTCACAATGGCTAAATCCAGCATCTAATATCATTTTTTTATTTTCTTCTTCTGTGTATGGTATTAATACATTTTCTAAAGCTTCTCTTTTTTGAGAAATCTCAAATTCTGAGTAACCTTGTGTTTTTTTAAATTCATAATATTCATCAATGCTTTGTTTATTCAGTGTTGAATTTGAAGATATAACTTTTTCACTAAAAATAAAAATCCCATTATTTTGTAAAGAATCATATATCTTTTTTACTAATTTCTCTCTTTGTAAAGGTCTTATAAATTGTAATGTGTAGTTTGAAAGTATAAGTTTTGCATTATCAAAAGAAACATCATGTAAATCAGCATTTATAAGTTCTAATTCAACTCCAAATGCTTTTGCTTTTTTTTCTGCTCGATTTAACATAGCTTTCGAATTATCAATACCTATTAATTTTAAATTATTTTTACAATGATGGCTTAGTTCTATTAGTGTTGAAGCAGTTGAGCAACCTAAATCATAAACTTTATCATTTTCTTCTAAAAAATTGCACGCAAAATTTATTGATAATCTTTGCATTTCTTTGTAAAAAGGAACTGAACGGTTTAACATATCATCAAATACTGATGCTACTTCTTCATCAAATTCGAATTGTTTTGTAATTGATTTTTTAAATACTTTATCTACCATACATATATTCTATCTAAATGCATATTAATAAATATTAATAAAGTAATTTTTTGCAAGATTTATGTCTTCTAAAATTTGATTTTTCAACTCTTCAAAACTATCGAATTTTTGATTATCTCTTAGTTTTTCATAAAATTTTATTTGTGTTGTATAATCGCTATTTTTGATATCTTTATCAATAATATGAGTTTCAACAGCATAACTTCCATCAGTTGTAACTCTATGCCCTAAAAAAGTAATGGAATTAAACTCTTTGTCATCTAAAATAGTTTTAGTGATATAAACTCCTTCATTTGGAAGTAAAAATTCATCAACTTTTAGGTTTATTGTAGGAACAAAACTTTTTGCTCCTAATCCTTGTCCTTTGATTTGTTGACCATAAATTTTATACTCTTTTCCTAAAAGTTTATTTGTCATTTTTATATCACCAGCTTTGATATAATCTCTTATAATTCTTGAATGAACAGCAATATTATTTAGCTTTATTTCATCAATAACTATTACTTTGCCCTCAAAAAGTTCTTTTAGTTTTTCTATACAATATTTTCTATTTTTTCCAAAACAAAAATCAAAACCAACAACTATTTTTTTTAGATTTGGAAACTCTTCTTTTAGAAGTTTTATAAATTCATCACCCTCAAGATGTCTGATATTTTCTAAAACATAATAATAAATAGGATAAATACTATATTCTTGTCTATATCTTTTAGGAGTTAGATTTGCATAACCTGATTCTATTGATACAATTGCACCGTTATCATCTAAGTTTTTGAAGAGTTCTTGATGGGCTATATGCATTCCATCAAAACCTCCAATTGCAATTGAAGTTATTGTATTTTTATTTACTAAAATAGAAGAGCTCTTCTTCATTCCCATCTTTCCCTCAAAACCTCCAATTGCAATTGAAGTTATTGTATTTTTATTTACTAAAATAGAAGAGCTCTTCTTCATTCCCATCTTTCCCTTGTAGTTTGCTCAGATTAGAGTATTTTAGATTCCAGTTTAATGCAAGTGTTGAATCTACGAATTTTTGTCTTGCCTTTATAATGGCATTTTTATCTTTTACCACACCTTTTTTATCTCTTTTTACATTTGTTCCAACTTCAAATTGGGGTTTAAATAAAATAATTATATCTTTTAAAGCTAAACGATTTATATCATTTAAGATATTTAAAATAGAGATAAATGAAACATCACAAGTTACGATTTCAAATATATTTTCACTTTGAAAGTTTCTAATATCTGTATTTTCAAAAAAAGTGATTTTAGGATTGTGTTTGATTCTTTCGTGAAGTTGGTTTGAACCCACATCCACGCAGGTAACTTTTGAAACCTCATTTTCAAGTAAAACTTGTGTAAATCCACCTGTACTACTCCCAATATCAAGGGCATTTTTGTTTTTTAAATCAAAATGTTTTAGTTCTTGTAAAAAGTATTTTAGTTTATAAGCAGCTCGTGATACATAAAAATCATCTTCTAAAATTTCAACTTTATGCTTTTGCTCAACATTAAAAGATGGTTTTGATGTAATTGCACCATCAATTTTAACTTTATCTGATTTTATTAGTTCAAGAGCTTTGTTACGGCTTTGAATATTAAAGGTTTGTGTTAAATATAAATCTAATCTCATGGGGCAATTATAGTTGAAGTTTGTTCAAAAAGAGTTTAGTTTTCCTTTTCCCTTTAACAAAAAGCGATTAAATTTTTATTATTATGATATTTAAATATTTGTATTGAAGTGCTAAGAAATAATAAAGCAAGATAATAATATTATTAAACTAATATTAAGAATTGTAAAAAGGATTTTTTATGACTATAAATTTAAATTTACCACAATTATTTAAGTCATTAAATGGAGCAATTAAAGTAACTAAAATAGATGATACAGAGAGTTTTAGTAAAAAATCAAATGAAGCAGTTAGTGTAAATATAAGTTCAAATGCTACATCTAATACAACAAGTTTATTAAATACATTGGAAGAAAAAACTGTTATTCAATCTAGAAATGGTTATGTTAATCCTGAACAAGAAAAACAAATTAAGATGTTAAAAGAACATTATTCAAAAATGAATGAAGAAAATAAGAAATTTGATTATCCTTATAACCATATTTTTGATAAATATAAAAATACTTCATCCCCTTATTATGTACAAGGATTAACAAAAGAAGAAAGAGAAACTGCATATTCACAAGAGATAAATTATTTAAAAAATGGACATTTACTTACATATGGACCAAATGATGCAGTTTTACGAGATGAGCCATCGAGATATGGAGATGTAGAAGTAGCAGAAAGAAAAGCCTATGATAGAGAAAAAGTAAATGGACAATTTCAATCTTTGTTAGATAAATATAATATCTCAATTCCCAAAGATACTAAACTTTCATTTACCATTGACCCAAATACCCTAAAAGCAACTGTTACTGGAACTGATGATGAAACTCTTGCTAAATCAGTTGAAGATGTTATAAATACAGCTGATAATGCTAAACAATTATTTTTACATATTATGTCAAGTCGTTCAGATGATTCAACACAATATAATGGTACATCAAGTTCAAAATATAGTTTAGTTCAAAATATAAAAGATGTAACAGGTTATAACTTAAAAGATTTAGAAATAAAAGATGAAAAGTTTGTGACAGAAGAGGGAACAGATGTATTTGAAATATATGCAAAAAAAATTAATGAGAATCCCAATAAGTCCGATTTTACAAAACAGATGAGTATAGCTTCAGATGGAGCAGAGTTGGCAAAACTTGCAAGAAATGGATTTGATTCAGTACCAGATTTAGTTTTATCAATAGATTATCAAAATGGTTCATTTTATGATGTAAAACAAAGTAAAAACTTTGGAACCCAAAAAAATGGTTGGATTAATGAATTAAAACAAGCAAGAAGGAATGAAGAACTTGCCCATAAAGGTGAAGAATATGAATCTCAATATTTAGATACAACACAATTTACAACAAAATATAATAATATAGATTTAACATCTAAAAAGAATACTATAAAGAATAATGAACAACATATTTTAACTAAAGATGAATTAATGTTGAAATATTTGCTTGGGTATGAAAAAGAGACAAAAAATGAAGATATTAATACTTTAGCAGAAAAACTAAAAAAATAAAATTGACAATAATATATCTTAAAAGTATAATTTCATCAAAAAAGATATCTAAAGTGAGAGAATGAAATTTGTTCAAAAAGAGTTTAGCTGTACTTTCGAAGAGAAGAAATCAAAATTTATAGCTTATTTAATGCCTCATCATTTGTTTGATGAAGTGATGAAAAAAGTAAAAGCCGAACATCCAAAAGCTAGACATTATGTTTATGCCTATAGATATTTAAATGACTTTGAACAAATAGTTGAAAATAGTAGCGATGATGGCGAACCAAAAGGAACAAGTGGAAAACCAAGTATGGCAGTAATGGCAGGAGCTGAAATAATAAATAGTGCAGTTATCATCGTGCGATATTTTGGTGGAATAAAACTAGGAACTGGCGGATTAGTTCGAGCTTATGGAGATAGTGTAAACGAAGTTATAAAAATGGCTGAGTTTAAAGAATATCAAAAATTAATAACAAAAACTTTAGTTTGTGAATATGCTGAACTTTCACAACTTGAGTATCTTTTAAATCAAGAAAATATAAATATAAAATCAAAAGAGTTTTCAACTCAAATAAATCTTTTAATTGAACTCACATCAGAACAATTTATTATCCTAGAATCAAAACTTTCAAGAAGTATAAAAATTTTATAATTATTTAATACATTTTATTTTAAATAAATCCAATTAGTTATATTATTATTTAGAAGTAATATAAAAATTAACTAAAGAAGAATTCATGCAAATAACAAATAATCAAGTTTCATCATATTCTTATGGTGCGAATTCAACAACTCAAACAAATAGTTCAAATACAACTAACTCTTTTGATAGTTATTTATCAAATACAAATGAAAAGACAACAACTCTAAATAATCAAACATCAAAAGTAGTAGCTTTTATAGATAAATATAATGGATTTTCATCTTTATCTCCAACAGATGAAAAAATATTTAGAGATATTTTATCTGATGGGGTATTAAGAAATGAAGAGATGAAAGATTTGAGTTATGATCAAATGAAAAAATTAACAAAGTTAATTTCTGTTTATCCATCAGGTGAATCTAAATCTACTATACCAGCATTAGTAGGTGAAATTGGTGGTATTGATTCTGTAATTAATAGAACAAATAATGAAGATTTTAATAAAGCTTTATTTGAAACAGTTCGAAAAATTGATGATGATATGGAAAGATTTAATTTTATTGTTGAAATATCAAATAATTTAGGTTTTAATGATAATTATAATGCAACATCACCTGAGGGAGAAAATTGGGAAATCAAAGATTATAAAAGTTTTATCCAAACTTTACTAAGTAAATATAAAGAAATCTATGAAAGCCCAGCAATACAAAGTTCTCCTGAATCATTAGAAAGGTATGAAAAACTTTTAAAAAGCTTATCAACTTTAGGAAAAAATCATGAGGAAGTAATAAGTAAAACAAAATATACTTAATAAATGTAAATAGTTTTGTTTTTAAACTTATAAATTAACAATTAAAAGTTATTGAAATAAAACAATTAAGAAATATTCTAGTATTATAATAACTGTTTAAATTATTAAATATATTTTTAGGAGTTTTTTATGAAATCAAAGAAAGTTTTATTCTTAATTATTTTAGCTTTTAGCTTATTTGCAAATGATGAAATAAATGTAAATTTTAAAGATTTAAAAATAAGTGATTTAATAAAAATTACTTCCAAAATAATTAATAAAAATATATTAATAACACAAGAAATAGAAGGAACTGTTGATTTTGTACCAAACAAAACTGTAAGTAAAAATGAGTTAGTTAAGATTTTGTATATAACTTTAGAAGATAAAGGTTATACTTTAGTTGAAGAAAATAATATTTTAAGAGTAATAAAATTTTCAGAAACGAAAAAAGAGACATCAATAGTAAAACTAAAAAATATAAAAGCAGATTTTGCAAAGAAAAGTTTAGATGAAATCTCAAAATCAATTTCAAATCAAGATATAAAAAAACAAAATATTTCCATTATTGAAAATATTTTCGATAATTCTATAACACTTATCGCAGAAAAAAAAGATATTGATTATTTAACTAAATATATTAAAAATATTGATGATAATTCTATTTCTTTAAAAAAAGAAGTAAAAGTTATAAATTTAAAAAATATAGATGCAAGTAATATTCTAAAAATATTAGAAGATATTGTAAGTAAAAAAGAGAACCCTGATTCTTTAAATAAACCAATAATTTCTTTAGATGTTGAATCAAATTCTATTATAGTAATGGGAAATGCAGAAGAGATAGCATATATAAATAGTTTAATTAAAGAACTAGATGTTGAAAAAGCTCAAGTTTATGTACAAGCAAGAATTATTGAAGTTAATGATGAGTTGGTAAATCAAATAGGAATTTCTTATGGAATATTTGCAGGAAATGCAAATAATAACGGACTTAGTGCATTTTCTTCAAGTTTAAATGGTGGTTCAGATTCTATTTCTTTACTCAAAGATGCAATAGGAATAGATATTCCTGATATAAAATCTGGATTAGCGTTAGGCGCATCATTAAATTTGCTTAAACAAAATGGAGCTTTAGATATTGTTTCAGAACCTTCAATTTTAGCTATTAATAATAAAGAAAGTTCTATTTATGTGGGAGAAACGATTTCAATCAAAACTTCGAGTAGCGTCACAGATGGAGGAACTACTAGAGAAAATTTTCAAAGAGAAGATGTGGGTTTAACTCTAAAAGTAAAACCTAGAATCTCAAATGAAACAAAAGTTACACTTGAAATAAATACTATTTTGGAAGGCGTAAAAACTACTCAAACAATAAGTGGAAATGCAGATACTTCAAAAAAAGAAGTAAAAACGACAGCTATATTAAACAATGGTGAAAGTGTAATAATTGGAGGATTAATAGAAAATAAAATTGAAACTACAAATCAAAAAGTTCCTCTTTTAGGAGATATCCCTTTATTTGGTGAACTTTTTAAAAATAATATTTCAAATAATAAAAAGAATAATTTAGTTGTAATTGTAACTCCATATATGATACCAAAAACAAAAGATATAACTTTTATTAGAAATAAGTTATCTCAACTTAAAAATTTGGAAGATAAATATTTAGAAGATTCATTGATAAAATTAAAAGAAAACCATTTAAAAAGAAGAATTCAAGATAAAAATAGAGAAGAAAGATCTAATGAATTAGATAAAGAAATTGAAAAAGTAAGTAGTAATAATGAAAAAAATGAACATGAAAAAAGAGTTCATGAGGTTTTAGGAAACTAAAATTTTATTTAATAAAGCCCATTAAGTTATCATTTAAATTAAGTGAAGAAATAGTACTTCTTGGGTTTTTAGAATTTAAAATCTTGTTACAATTTACACATAAAGTCATTATATTTTCAAGATTATAACCACCACCATCAGGTATTTCTTTTACAAAGCTTGTATAAGCCTCATCTATATTTAGCTCATTTCCACATCTACTACAATTTTTATTATCTCTTTTCCATGCAAACTCTTTTCTTAATGCCCAATCACTTGGATATTTTGGATTTGATTTTGATTTCTCTTCATAATTTATCCAAAGTTTTTCTCTTGGAATGGTTGATTGTGTTTCTTTTGGATATGGATAATTAAAAAATTGTTTGATGATACTTTCTATAATTAATGTTTGTCGAAGTTCCATATTTTCTTCATCTTTTGTTTTTTCGACAATTCTATAGTCAATATCAATTTTTGGATGATGATGAAGCATATAGCTTTTTAAATCTTTAAGGAATAAGGGGAAAGATTCTTCCTCTTTAGCCTTTATTTTTACTTTAAATATCTTTTCTTTGTAGATGTATAATGGCAATAGGCAAGCTATTATTAAACTTGAAAAGATTATATAATCTAAATCTAAAATCAAAAAAAATCCTATATTATTTCAGGATTAATTTGATGTTTATCCAAAGTTTTTTTAGCTTCAGAATGTTTTCCAGTTGCTAATTTTTGTAACTCATTTTTGTGAATTATTGGAAGTATTATTTCTCTTCCAGAAAGTTTTTCTAATTGTTTTCTATTGTAGTCGAAAATATAAAAATCTTCAAAAGTATCAACTAATAAAAAATCTGCATTACTATCAAAAGCATCAAGTAAAATTGTTGTTGCAACATGATAAGTTATTTGTGGGTTTTTATTAAAAGTATTTTTTGCTAAATCAAGTTTCATTGAATCTAGGTTTAAAATATTTGAATCTAATTTATTTAATAATTCTAAAGTTTGTTCTGGGGTTTTAGACGCATAATAAGCAATGTTAAAATCTTTAAAATCATGTTTGATTTCGTAGTTTTCTTCAAATGTTCCAAAATCAATAATTAAAGTTTTATTTAATCTGAAATTTTGTTTTTCAAGTACTTCAAATTGATTTAGATTATTTTGAATAGTTTGAATTTTTTCTTCAATGATCATATCAAAGTTATAAATTCTTTTTTCTAAACTAGTATGATATTGCGCTCCGATTTCATAATCATCAAGTGAAAGAAGAACATAGTTTGCAATAGCTGGATTTTTTTTGATTAAATCATAAGCCAAAATTAAAATTGCATCACCTATATAATCATTTTTATAATTTAGAGTATTAGAAGCATAAAAATATGGTTTTAGTTTTAAATATTGAAGTTTGTCTTCTTCTTGTGCTAAATTTTTTAAAATTGAAAGTCTTTCTTTAAAGTCGTTATCATCAATTAATAAATCATCACAAGCTCTTCTTATTGAAATAGGTTCAATTGTAAGTTCATTCCCAAAGTTAGTAATAACTTCTTCTAAAGTAATTGAAGCTTTTACATAAACTCCATTTATTACTAAATCAAAATCAGTACTTTTTTCAAATCCTAGTTTTGCTGTTTTATTTATAGTATTTAAGATATCTAAAATATTTTTTTCATCTTTTATTTTTAAATAATGTTTTGTGTAGTATGGTAAATAATCAGAGTTTTTATCAAATTTGAATAAAGAAATTTCTAGTTTCATTAAAATATACCTTGTTTTATAGTTGAATAAATTCTATTAAATTTATACTTAAAAAAAATGATAAGAGAGATAAAATCTCTCTTATCATTTAAAATTGTGCTATTCAGTAAACCTTTTTACATCAGCACCAATAAGCGAAAGTTTTCCCTCAAGATTTTCATAACCTCTATCTAAATGATAAATTCTATGAATATTTGTTTCACCATTTGCCACAAGTGCTGCTAAAACTAAAGCAGATGAAGCCCTTAAATCAGTTGCCATTACATCTGTTCCATTTAAAGTTCCAGCTTTTCCATTTATGGTTGCTGTATTTCCATTTAGATGAATGTCAGCTCCTAGTCTTAGAAGTTCACTAACATGCATAAATCTATTTTCGAATAGTCTTTCATCAATAGTACTTGTACCGTTTGCTTGAGTAGCAAGTGCCATAAATTGAGCTTGCATATCAGTTGGGAAACCTGGATATTCTGTTGTGATAATATTTACAGGTTTGATTTGTGTTGTTGGTAATATTGTAACGCTATTATCATCTTGTAATATTTCAAATCCCATCTCTTCAAGTTTTGAAATTACAGCTTCTAAATGTAGGGGAATTACTTTTTCAATTTTTATTTTTTGGTTTTTAATAGCAGCCGCACACATATAAGTTCCTGCTTCAATTCTATCAGGGATAACATCAAAATCTTTGATTTCTAATAGTTTTTGTCCCGTTCCCTCAATTATGATTTTTGAAGTTCCAATACCTTGGATATTAACTCCTGAATTTGCTAATACTTCACAAAGTTGCACGATTTCAGGCTCTTTTGCTGCATTTATAATTGTAGTTGTTCCATATGCAAGTGCAGCTGCCATAACTGTATTTTCAGTTCCACCAACAGTTACTTTATCAAATACAATTTTTGCACCTTTTAAACCATTTGGTGCAGTGGCTCTAATATATCCGTGTAAAATTTCAATTTTTGCACCCATTTGCTCTAAAGCTTTTAGATGTAAATCAACAGGTCTTTGACCAATTGCACAACCACCTGGAAGTGAAACTTCACAAACTCCAAATCTAGCAAGAATTGGACCTAAAACCAAAATAGATGCTCTCATTGTTTTTACAATATCGTAAGTTGCAGTTGTGTTATTTATAGTTGATGTATTGATTTTTACTGTGTTATTGTCTTTTTCAAAAGTTCCACCAAGTTTTTTGATTAGTTTTAAAAAAGTATTAATATCAACTACATTTGGTAAGTTTCCAATCGTTATTTCATTGTTTCCCAAAATAGTACAAGCAATTAAAGGTAGTGCTGCATTTTTTGCACCTGATATTTCAACGCTTCCTGAAATATCGTTCCCTCCAATAATTTTTAAGTATTCCATGTTTCCCCTATGAACTGTTTATATAAGGGTAATATAATAGCTAAAATAAGCTTTAAGATATAAAAACAATACTACAATTTGCTTTTAAGAAAAAGGTTATTATATGGAAAATCAAGTCAGCAAAGGCATAAAATATATGCTTTATGCCTCTTTATTATTTGCTTTTATGGGTGCGGCTGCAAAAGAATTAAGTGATTCTATGAGTTCAGTTGAGGTTGTATTTTTTAGAAATGTTTTTGGTGTTTTTTTTATTTTAATATCTATTTATAGATCTCCTTTAAAACAACAAGGTGGAAGATTCTGGTTATTAACTTTTAGAGGAGTAGCTGGATTTGTTGCATTATTATTTTTCTTTTATAATATTTCACAAATACCTCTTGGTGAAGCTATGACTTTTTCTAAAACATCTACTATTTTTACAGCAGTTTTAGCATATGTATTTTTAAATGAAAAGTTAGGTTTTAAAGGTTGGATTGGTGTATTTATAGGTTTCATTGGAATTTTATTTATCACAGAATTTGATGGAAGTAGTTTAGAAAAAAGTGATTATTTGGGAATATTATCAGGAGTAGGCGCTGCACTTGCTTATACATCTGTTCGAGAACTACGAACATATTATGATTCAAGAGCTATTGTTTTATCATTTATGACAATAGGAACTATTGGACCTTTGATTTTAATGATAATAGGAAATTTTTATGTAAATCCAAATTTAGATTTTATGTTAGGAACATTTACTGCACCACAATTAAATGATTGGACTTATATTATATTATTAGGAGTTTTTTCTACTTTTGCTCAAATTTATATGACAAAAGCATACTCTTTTGCAAAAGCTGGAATTATTGGAACAATATCATATAGTAATATTGTTTTTTCAATAATTTTAGGACTTATTTTAGGAGACAACTTTCCTTCAATGTTGATAGTTTTTGGTATAATCTTAATAGTTTTAAGTGGATTTTTAGTCTCAAGTAAAAAGGAATAGGATGGCGTTAAGTTTGGAAGAATCTTTTGGGATTTTATTTGTAGTTGGAATAATTGCTTGGTATGTTTATGATAAATATGTTCAAAGAGAACATCAATTACTTGTAAATTATCCAATTATTGGAAGATTGAGATATTTATTAGAAGAGGTTAGAGAGCCTTTTAGACAATATTTTGGAGATGAAAAGTTTTATGAATCAAAAGATAAATTAGATTGGGTTTATAAAGCAGCAAGAGATGTTCCAAATTATGCATCATTTTCTCCAGCCCAACCTTTACCTGAACCTAAATTTATGATTAGACATGCAAATATTGTTTTAAATGATAACGAAGTTGAAAATGATTTTGAAGTAACTTTTGGAGAAAAAAGAAAAACCCCTTATACATCAAAAAGTATAATTGCCAGATCTGCTATGAGTGACGGTTCTATTTCACCTGAGGGAACAAGAGCTTTTGTTCAAGGTTCATATATTGGTAAATTTCCAATAAATTCAGGTGAGGGTGGAGTTACCTCAAACTTTTTTGTTACACATGAAAATTATGATTCATCATATATGACAATAGTTGATAGTTCATCTTTAAATAAAAAGATAAAAAGAGCTACAAAATTCCTTTTTAATGGTGCAATTGCTGCTGATGTTTATCGAAAATTAGTTTTCAAAAATGACCCAGAAGCTGAAACTTATATTTTAGATATGAATAAAGAACAGTTTTATAGACCAAATTGGGATGCACCGTTGGAAGCTTTTCCTGAAACAGTTCCTTCTGATATGCCAGATGTTGTATTTCAAATTAGTTCAGGACTTTATGGAACTAGAGATAAAAGTGGGAAGTTTGATCCTGATAGATACCAAAAAGTTATGAGTTTTTGTCAGATGACAGAAATAAAAATAGCTCAAGGCGCAAAACAAACAGGTGGAAAACTAACAGGACCGAAAGTAACTCCTGCAATTGCTTATTATAGAAATGTTGAAGCTTATAAAGATGTTTTTTCTCCAAATAGATTTCCATATGCAAATACTATTGAAGAGTTATTTGATTTTATTGGAACTCTTCAAGAGCTTTCAGGAAAACCAGTAGGAATGAAAATAGTAATTTCAGATACGCAAAATATCGAACCGTATGCAAAAGAGATAAAAAGAAGAGTTGATTCTGGAATTGATGCTTATCCTGATTATATTACTCTTGATTCAGGAAGTGGAGGAAGTGCAACAGCTCCTTTAGAAATGATGGAAAGAGTTGGATTAAATGTAAGAGATTCTGTTTATTTAGTGGATAAAGTTTTAAGTGATTATGGAATAAGAGATAAAATAAAAATAGTTGCAAGTGGAAAAATACTTACTCCTGATGATATTATAATTGTGATGAGTTTAGGGGCTGATTTTTTACAAATTGCCCGTGGTTTTATGATGAGTGCTGGTTGTATTCGAGCAAGATATTGCTCAGGAACAACAGGGAGACAATGTCCAGTTGGTTTAGCAACTCAAGATAAGAAAAAAAGAAGAAAATATTTTGTATTTAGACATGCAAATTATGTTGCGAATTATCATAAAAATCTTTTGAAAAATGTAAAAGGTTTATTGGCAATAATGGGGCTTAAAAATATAAAACAACTTGATAAAAATAAATTACTTTTTTTAGATAAAGATTCAAGAGTACATGATGATATTGATGAGGTATTTAGAAGAAAATTAAACTTAGTAAAAAATAAAGGAGAAGTAAATGAATTTAGATAAAGTAATTTCTGGATTTTTTATTATTTTAGCAATGACTCTAAATTTCGGGTTTTTTTATGGTGATATGAACACAATTGCAAGTCATAGTAAATATGAATTATTTGCAGCAATAGTAATAAATCTAATAGCAACAATTTTAAAACTTGGAGACAAAACACAATTAGGTTCAGTATTATTAGCAACATCTTTAGTTGCAGACATACAGTTGATTGCAGCTGCTAGTGTTTGGACTATAAGTGTTTATACAACAGGAATGAATTCTGAAATTATGGCTATTATTGTTTCTTTATCAGGAGGTGCTTTATTGGCAAATATCACTTCTGTGGCACTTTATGTTGGTGATACTTTAAAGTCAAAAAGATAAGAAGATAATATATTGAGAAATAATTCATTATTTATAATCTTACAAAAGATGAGAAGACCTTTTTTAATAATATTAATTACCTATTCAATTTCTATTTTAGGCTTGACTTTTATTGAAGGTACTGATGAAAATGGTAATTCTTATTATATGACTATTTTTGATGCATTTTATTTTATCTCTTACACAGCAACAACAATTGGATTTGGTGAAACACCCTATGCTTTTAGTTATCCTCAAAGAATGTGGGTTAGTGTTTCTATATATTTAACTGTTTTAGGATGGTTTTATAGTATTGGTTCTTTAATTGCTTTATTTAGAGATAATTTGTTTTTGCAAGAAATAGAAAAAGCAAAGTTTTTAAGACAAATAAAAAATCTCAATGAAAAATTTATCGTAGTTTTAGGTTATAACCAAGTTACACGAAAAATAATTATGAAAGCTTTAGAACAAGGTCTTCGAACAGTTGTTATAGAAAAAGATAAATTAAAAATAAATAATCTAATTTTAGAAAATTTCACGCCAACAGTTCCTCTTTTATCAAGTGAAAGTTATTCTGTAAAAGTTTTAGAAAGTGCTGGATTAAAAAAAACAAATTGTAAAGCAATAGTCTCTTTATTTGATGATGATGCTTTAAATTTAAAAATAACTTTAATAGCAAAAGCTTTAAATAAAAATATAAAAGTTGCAGTTAAATCAACAAGTTCAAATCACACAGAAAATCTAAAAGATTTAGAGGCTGAGGTTATTGTAAATCCTTTTTCTATTATTTCATCAGAAATTGGTATGGCACTTTGGGCTCCTAATTTATTTAAATTAGAAAAGTGGCTTTATCAAATAGATAACTTAAATGCCTTTTTACCAGTTTTTCCAAAAGGTTTATATATCATTTGTGGTTATGGAAGAATGGGAAGAAAGATTTTTGAAAAATTAAATGAAAATAATATTGAAGTAAAATTAATCGAAATTGATAAAAATAAAGATTTGCACTTTAGTCAAAAAGAGATTTCAAATCTTATTTTTGGAAATGCAGATGATAAAGAAGTGCTTATTGATGCAGGAATAAAACAAGCTGTTGTGATTGCCGCTGTTACAGATGATGATACGACAAATTTATCAATATTGGCAACTGCTAAAAAATTAAATCCTAATATTGTAACAATAGTTAGAGAAAATGAAATAGCAGATGATTTTTTATTTAAAAATGCAAATATAAATCATATTTTTACACCTTCAAAAATATTAGTAAACAAAATTACAAATGCCTTGGTTAGACCATTAAGCGATAAATTTCTACGAATGATTATTAAAAAAGATAATGAATGGGCTTCAAAACTAATAACTAGATTAGTAAAACAGATTAATGAAAATCCATTACTTTTAGAATTTGAAATAAATCAAAGTAATACACCTGAAATTTATAAATATTTATCTTCAAATCAAAGCCTAAAAATGGAATTATTTAGAATATCTTTATATAATAAAGAGCAAAAAAATAATGTTGTTCCTTTGTTACTTCAAAGAGAAAATGATATAATACTTCTTCCTTTATGGGAAAATGACCTAAAAATAGGTGATAAGATATTACTTGCATGTGATAGCAATGCAAAAAATGATATAGAGTATATTTGCCAAAATATTTATGAATTTTATTATGCAATAACAGGCGAAGAAAAACGAACAATTTTAAAAGGATTTATATGAAAATTTTAACAGGACCATGTGTATTAGAAGATAGAGATACAGTAATGAGAATTGCTGAAAAATTAAAACCACTTAATGAAGATAAAAGAGTTGAATTTTATTTCAAAGCTTCATTTGATAAAGCAAATAGAACAAGTATAAGTTCATTTAGAGGTCCAGGACTTGAAGAGGGATTAAGAATATTTCAAGAAATAAAAGAGCAATTTGGATATAAAGTTGTAACAGATATTCATGAATCATATCAAGCAGCACCAGCTGGTGAAGTAATTGATATTTTACAAATTCCAGCGTTTTTATGTAGACAAACAGATTTATTAGTAGCAGCTGCAAAAACACCTGCAATTATAAATATCAAAAAAGGGCAATTTTTAGCAGCTGATGCTATGAAACATCCAGTTGAAAAAATACTTAATACAAGAGGAATTACAGAGGTTTCTTATGAAAACTCTTCAAAAGCAGGTGTTTGGCTTTGTGAAAGAGGAAATACATTTGGATATGGTGCTTTAGTTGTAGATATGAGAAATTTACTTTTATTAAAACAATACGCTCCTGTAATCTTTGATGCAACGCACTCAGTTCAAATTCCAAGTACTGGTGGAACAACAGGAGGAAACTCATCATTTGTTCCTTATATGGCAAAAGCTGCAGCTGCAGTTGGTGTTGATGGATTTTTCTTTGAAACACATACAGACCCAAGTGTAGCACTTAGTGATGGACCAAATATGCTTCGAATTGAAGACTTATACAAAACAGTAAATGAGATTTTTGCAATTCAAGATGCTTTAGGATATAATTAATCCCATATACATATATTTTTAAAGGAAATAAATGAAAATTATTGAAGGTAATTTAAGATTAAACGGTAGTGAAAAAGTAGCTATCATAAACGGAAGATTTAATCACATAATAACAGATAGATTAGTTGAGGGTGCGAAAGATGCATTCAAAAGACATGGTGGAAATGAAGATAATTTAGATTTAATATTAGTTCCAGGCGCTTTTGAAATTCCTTTTGCTTTAGAAAAAGCATTATCAAGTGGAAAATATGACGCAGTTTGTTGTGTTGGTGCAGTTATTCGTGGTGCTACTCCACATTTTGATTATATTTCAGCAGAAGCTACAAAAGGTATTGCAACAGTTGGAATTAAACATGGTATTCCTGTATCAAATGGTGTTTTAACAACTGATACAATTGAGCAAGCAATTGAAAGAGCTGGTTCAAAAGCTGGTAACAAAGGTGCTGAAGCTATGGTTACTATTATTGAAATGTTAGATTTATATAACGAAATGGGGAAATAATTTGGCAACTAGAACACAAGCTAGAGAGTCTGTAATTGGTTTATTATATGCTTATGATTTAGGAAATGAAGGAATTGTAAAATTTGTTGACGAAATTTTAGAAGATAAAAAAATAAGAAATCAACAAAAAGAGTTTGCTTTAAAACTTTTTAATGGAACAATTGAAAATATAGAAACTATAGATAAAGAGATTATCTCTCACTTGACTCAAAGAACTTTAGAAGATATTGGTTCTGTTGAAAAATCTATTTTAAGATTAGCTGTTTATGAGATTTTATTTGAAGATTTACCAAAAGCAATTATAATAAATGAAGCAATTGAATTATCAAAAAGATTAGCAAGTGATGGTGCTCCAAAGTTTGTAAATGGTTTGTTAGATAACATTATTAAGGCTTAATTTATGAATAATGCAATGAAATTATGTGTATCTTTAGATTTATCAAGTGCAAAAGAAAACTTGGAGTTAGTTGAACAAATAAAAGATTTTGATGTTTGGTTAAAAGTTGGACTAAGAAGTTATATAAGAGATGGTAAAAAGTTTTTAGAAGATTTAAAAGCTATTAATCCAAATTTTAAAATATTTTTAGATTTAAAACTTTATGATATTCCAAATACAATGGCAGATGCAGCAGAAGAAATATCTAATTTTGGGCTTGTTGATATGTTTAATGTTCATGCGAGTGCAGGTGTTGAAGCTATGAGTTTGGTTATGAATAGAATAAAAAATATTTCAAATAAGCCTTTAGTATTAGCTGTAACTGCACTTACTTCTTTTGATAATGAGAGTTTTAAGGCTATTTACAATGAAGATATAGATACAAAAGCAATACAGTTTGCAAAAGATACTTATAATTCAGGTATTGATGGAGTTGTATGTTCTGCTTATGAAAGTTTAGATATAAAAAATAATACTTCAAAAAAATTTATCACTTTATGCCCAGGAATTAGACCTTTTGGTGAAGATAGTGGTGATCAAAAAAGAGTTGCAGATATTCCTTATGCAAAAGAAAATTTAGTTGATTTTATTGTAGTTGGAAGACCTATCTATAAAGCTACTAATCCTAAAGAGGTAGTACAAGAGATATTGAAAAATATTTAATTATCTCTTTGTACTTTTAAGTATGTTTTAAGTGATGTAGTATTATAATTTCCGTCCTGATTTTAAGAAGTTAAAATTACGGAAATAGCGGACAGTTGGGTGAGTGGCTGAAACCACCTCCCTGCTAAGGAGACGTGCTGGTAACGGCACCGAGGGTTCAAATCCCTCACTGTCCGCCATATGGGTTATTAGCTCAGCTGGTTAGAGCACTCGGCTCATAACCGAGTGGTCGAAGGTTCGAGTCCTTCATAACCCACCACTATTTTAATTAAATAGTTTTCACTTTTTGTGATTTTGAAAATGTATTTCGATGCATTTTTATGCGGGAGTAGCTCAGTTGGCTAGAGCTTCTGCCTTCCAAGCAGACTGTCGCGAGTTCGAGTCTCGTCTCCCGCTCCAATATAAAATAGATTTGGTAATACTATTTATATTTATTTTTTTTACTAAAAGTGATGCGGGAGTAGCTCAGTTGGCTAGAGCTTCTGCCTTCCAAGCAGACTGTCGCGAGTTCGAGTCTCGTCTCCCGCTCCACTGTATGTCTTTGGACAAAATGTTCTTTTATTTAAATCGCGGAATAGAGCAGCTAGGTAGCTCGTCGGGCTCATAACCCGAAGGTCACAGGTTCAAATCCTGTTTCCGCAACCAATTTTTTATAGTGTCAAGGTAGCTCAGCTGGTTAGAGCGCTGGTCTCATAAGCCTTTGCATTTCCCACAAAATAGGACTTCCAACAAAATTATCTTTTTATTGTAATATTTTGTTATAGTTTTTCAAAAATTCAAATCTTAATTAAAGTTTGAAATATGAAAAATATCTATCTAAGAAACAATACTTTTTATTATCGAAAATCAATCCCAAATCATTTAAAATACTTTTTTAAGAATAAATCTCTTTATATTCGTACATTAGGCACAAAATCAAAGACTTTGGCACTAAAGTATGTTAGACTATTAAATCAAAAATTTAATACGATTAAAGAGGTTTATATTATGAGTTTAGATATTGATTTAGTAAATAAATTAGTCGAAGAATTTCACAACACACAATTAGAACTTACAGAAAAAGATTTAAGAAATACTCCAAATCCAGAAGATACAATCTTTGCACTTACTTTAGAAGATAATATTGAACAACTACAACACAATTATCAAAAAAATATTTTTAATAAAAATGAAATACAAACCATACTAAATAGTTTAAATTATACCCCAAATAAGCAAGAATTAATTCAAATAGGTAAAATACTATTAGATAGCAAAATAAACCATTTAAAGGCTATTAACGACAAAATAAACAAAGGTTATTATAACAAAGCAAAATTAATTAATACAAATATAATTATTAATTCAAAAGATAAAATAAAACCTATTGAAGAAGTAGAAGAAATACAGACAATATCATCAACCTTTGCTAAATATATCAAATATCAAAGCAAAGAAGATAATTGGAAAAAAGACACTTTAGACTTAAATATAAGAGTATTCAAATTATTAGATATGTATTTTAAAGATAAAAGCCTCAAAGATATTAAATTTGAGGATTTAATTGACTTTAGAGATATTCTTTTTGAAATTCCATTATCATATACTACAAAGAATTTTTTCAAAGGTAAAGATTTAGACTTTATTATTAATAATAACGATGACTATGAGAAATTATCAAACAATGTTATACATAAGTACATTATAAGAGTTAATCAATATTTTGACTATATGTACAAATTAGATTATATTGTGAAAATAGATTTCAAAATTCCAAATATTGACCCAAAAGGGAAAAAACGACAAAATTATACAAATGAAGAAATTCAAAAAATTTCTGATCTGATGAAAAATGACACGAAAGAAAATCAATTTATCGCAAGTGTTGCCACATATATGGGAATGCGACTAAAAGAAATAACACAATTAAAAAGAGAAGATATTATTGAAATTGGTGACATATATTGTATTAGTATAAATATAAATGATGATAAAACAACTAAAACTGATACAAGTATAAGAACAATTCCAATACACCCAAAATTAATAGAATTAGGATTTTTAGACTTTGTAAAATCTAAAAATGATAATTTATTCGATATTGATAATAGAAGTTTTAGTACATATTTTAGAAGAACTTACAAAAATCTTATAAATGAAAATAAAACTTTTTATTGTTTAAGACACAATTTTATAGATACATTAACACAAAATAATCAAAAGATAGAACATATTAAGGCTTTTGTTGGTCATGCACAAAGTGATAAAACCACTTTTGGTTATACGAATCCTTTAAATGTGAAATTATTATCAGAATTGTTAAAAATCATCAATTATTAACCTCAAAAAAAAGTTTCATTAAAATTTAGATGTATTAATAGTGTAAAACACTATTAATGTCATTTTTAAAATTACAAGTAATTTCAAAAACGCCATAAAATTCAATTAAATACTAACCCATGAATATATCAATATTAAGTCATTTCCACTCCTTCATCTTTTATTTTACTTACTAAATTTAATTAGTTAAATTAGTAGTTTTGTATTAATACATCTAAAATTTAATGAAACTTTTAATTTTTTGAAAAATATTTTAAAAAAATTAAAAAAGTTTCATTAACTACTTATAATTAAATAATACATATATAAATATTTAAATTAATAGTTATATATAAAAAATAAAATAAAAGGAATGGTTATGAGTAAAGAAATTATGAATAGAGATATGTATATTAAGATTAGAGGATTACTTGAAGAAGATTTATCTAAGTTAAAAGTTATGTATGAAAAAGAAATTAAAAATAGTGATGAAGATATGAAAATATATTATGAAGATTGTTTAAAAGCTGCAACTAAATTAGTTTATGATTTTAAAATTAATTATTCTGAAAACATTAGGGAAATATTGGACACATTAAAATAAAAAAGGTTTATAAGAATTAACTTATAAACCTAATGGAGTTTTACAACTCATAATTAATGTTTGGACTAATATTAATTATAAGTTGTTTTCTTCGTTGAAAGTGAAAATGGAGAGAATGAATGAAAATTTAAAAAGAATTTTAAGTCAAAGAGCAAAAATTTTCATCGAAAGATATTTGAAAACATATAACAAATTTGAATTTGATGAAGATAAGTGGTGGTTGGTTAAAGATGTTTTAACAAATTATATTGAAAAAAAGAAATTATGTTTAGAATTGAAAAATAATGAGATTCATTCAATTTTAGAAAATTTAATTGAATATCTAAAACAAACATATTCAAACAAATTTCTGATCAGTAGAGAAACTAAAAAATATAAGCAACAATATTATGAGAAAAAAGTAAAAAGAGGAAATGAAATGACTGGGAAAGAAATTGCATTAAGAACAGCAGCGATTAAAAGAGAAAAATCATCTAAAAAAGTTTTAGATAGTTATGAAAAATTAATCAAATTAAATCAAAAACCAACGATAGCAAATATTTTGATAATGATTAACAATGAATTATCAAAAGCTCAAGTGAGTAGATATTTAAAAGAAATTAAAACAAATCAAGGAGAAAAATAAAATGAGTAAGTTAATAAATTGTAAATTATGTAAAAGTGAAATGAGTTCAAATGTAAATAAATGTCCAAAATGTGGTGAAAAAAACAATCAAAAAACAAGTCCAGTTGCATGGGCACTTTTATTAGTAATATTATATTGTTTATATCTTTTTATTAAATCAGCAGCTGGAACACCAACATATAATGAAACATATAATCGAACATCAACACAAACAACTTATAAAGCACAAGACTTTATAAATGCAGCTCATTCATCAAAAGAAGTTCAAGGAACGATTTTTAATAGTATGACAAAAGAAGAACAAGACAAAGCAAGTAAAATATTAATGGAAGAAAGAAAAGATTTAATTCCATATTTTTTTGATAAATCATATGTTCCAAAAGATAAAACTTTATATATAAACAATAATAGAAATTAAATTTTTTTGATACTTTTTTTAAAAAGTATATAAGTGGAAACGAAGAAAGTCAATAAACTTTCTTCCCTTAGTAAGTGAAAAAATATTAGGGGTCAAGGGGGTATTTATACCCTTTGTTTACATAATAACAACCTTTAGGTGGTTATTTAGTAAGTAAATCTAACAATAATCACTTATTGCAAAATCTAACTTATAATTATTATGTATCAAATAGGAGAGATACAAATGAATAATTATATTAATGTTAGAGTACAGGCACACAATCACACAAAGACATACAACTCAATCAAACACAATCTAAGAATTATAAAAAGTCTTAGTCAAAAGAAACTATCAACAAATGATAATTATATTATGTTAGATAATAAAGTTATCAAAATTACAAAAGAGAATAAAAAAGATTTATATAAACAATTAAGTGAAGCATATCAAATAGAAAGAGCTGTGCATAATGAAATATATAAAAAACACAACAAAAGAAATCTTAGAGAGTGTAAGAGCACCTGGTGTGAGGGTGTATTTACATTTTCAGATCAGATGGTTGAAGATTTGAAAAATAAAAAATATTCAATGAATGAATTAGTAAATGTTGCTAATGAATGTTTGAAAGAAATAGCAGCAACATATAACACAAATATTAACTATATGGTTTTACACTTAGATGAGACAAAACCACATTTTCAGTGGTCTTTTTCAAACTATGATGATAGAGGTATGAGTTTATATTTTTCTAACAAAAACAAAGAGTTTTTGTCAAAACTTCAAGACATAGGATTTAAACATTTTTCAAAATTAGGTATGGAAAGAGGTATATCAAAAGAAGTTACTAATACAAACCATATTGATGCAAATACATATTGGAGAAACAAAAACATAAAAGAGAAACAATTAAATAATGATTTAAAGAAAGAAAATCAAATATTAAAACAACAAAACAATGATATTAAAAATAATATCAATAATCAACAAAATTCATTAAATGAACTTCAATCATTAAGTACATCATTAAACAATGAAATAACATCATTAAAGAGTGATATTAATGATAATAAAATCAAAATAAATGATTTAAAGATTGAAAGAGAAAATATCTCAAAAGATAATACAAAATCAATAGAAGAGAAAAAAATCTTATATAGTGAAATTACATCAAAACAAAAAGAATTAAGAGATTTGAATGAAGATATTAAAGAAGTTATTAAATCAAAGAAAGACATATCAAATGATTTGAATAATGATATTAATTCTATTGTTGAACAAAGTGTAACTTTAAATAAGTTTGTAAATGTAAAAATATTACAACAACAAATTAAAAAAACATTATTGAAATATCTAAAATTAAATACACAATTAAATGAATTAAAAGAGAAAGAAGAAAAAATCAAAAACTTTGAGAATGTTGTTGAAAAAAGTGATACATACATACAAAGATTAGAAAAAGAAGTAAATTCATTAAATTCATTAGACAAAGAAAAGAGTGATTTAATAAAAGAATATATGGCAAAAGAAAAAGAAGAAAAAAGATTCACTAATTCAGAAGTTGCAACTGTAACACAAAAATATGAAAATGAATTAAAAGAAAAAAACCAAACTATTAAACAACAAAAACAAAAAATAGAAACTTTAGAAAGTGAAAATGTTGATTATAAAGATTTTATTGCTGATAACAATTTAGAGAGTGATTTTAACAATAGAAATCACAAAAAATATAATATAAATAGAAAAATTTAATATGTGATAGTTTGTTATAGTTTTTTTTAAGTTTTATTTGCTATAATTCCAAACAATTTTTGAAAACAATTCAAAAAAAGTCCTACTTTTAAGCTATTTGCTTTAAAATGGTGTTAGTGTCAAGGTAGCTCAGCTGGTTAGAGCGCTGGTCTCATAAGCCGGAGGTCGAGGGTTCGAGTCCCTCTCTTGACACCATTTCTTAAATGAAATACGGCGCTGGTGTAGCTCAGTTGGTAGAGCAGCTGATTTGTAATCAGCAGGTCGGGAGTTCGACTCTCTTCACCAGCTCCATTTTCAAACTTTATTCTTGGGGTATCGCCAAGTGGTAAGGCAACTGCTTTTGGTGCAGTCATTCCTAGGTTCGAATCCTAGTACCCCATCCACCACATAATTAATATTAAATCTAATTAATACTTGATACTGTTAGTTATTTGACAAATTACATTCAAATCGCGGAATAGAGCAGCTAGGTAGCTCGTCGGGCTCATAACCCGAAGGTCACAGGTTCAAATCCTGTTTCCGCAACCAAATACAAGCTTTTAGTTATTTGAACTTTTATAGTTCTTTTTGCTAGAAGCTTTTTTTTACTCTATTTTATATTAATAGTTTAATATTATTATAAACTCAGCACCTTTAAAAATCTTATTTTCATATTCAAATTCTACATTTTGTGCTTCTATTCTTCCATTCATTCCCTCATCAATTAGTTTGTATGTCATGTGAAGTCCTAACCCTGTACCTTGTGATTTATGTTTTGTTGTGAAATATGGATCATATATTTTTGAAATTATATTTTGAGGAATTCCTCCTGCATTATCTTTAATACTTATATTAATAATATTATTTTGCAAGCTTGTGGAGATAAATAATAGAGGACTTTCTTGGTTTATTTCCTTAAAAGCGTCTTTTGAATTATTGAAAATATTGATTAGACATTGAATTAATTCATTTGGATAACCATCTAGTTTTATATCTTTTTCTAAATTAAGAATTATATTTATATTATCAATTTTTATTGTAGATTCAATGATATGTAAAAAATTATTTATTGTAGTAGATAAGTCATAAGTTTTTATTTTTCGATCGCCTTTTATGAAGTTTCTAAAATCATTTATTGTTTCTGATAAATATTGGGCATTTTTATTAATTAAGTCCATATTTTGAACTAATTCTTCTTCTTTTAATGTTCCAAATTCTTTTTGTATTTTTATTCCAGTAGCAACGGTAGAAATAATAGATAAAGGTTGTCTCCATTGATGAGCAATATTACTTATCATTTCTCCCATTGAAGCTAATTTATCAGATTTGAAGAGTTTTTCTTGGAAGATTTTATTTTTTTCAACTTCATCTTTTACTTTTTCTTCAAGAGATGAATTTAGCTTATTTAGTTCGTTTTTATTTTCTTTTAAAATTTGATTTGATTTTTCCAATTGTTGTGTTCTTTTTAAAACTTCATTTTGAAGAAAATTATTATTGTGTTTTAATAAGTATTGTCTATATAAAAAGAATACCAATAATATAATTATAAAAGCTATTAGTAGCCATAAATAAGTATAATCTTCAATTTTTTCATATTTAATTGATACCCATTTATTAACAATATTTTGTATATCTTCTTTTGTTAATGTATTAATAGCTTTATTTAAAATATCTTTTAAAATAGGTTCATTTTTTATGACACCAATTCTTAATTGATTCTCATAATTTTCTGGTTGATTTAGGATTTTGAGATTAAAGAAACCTTTTTCTTTTATATTAAATGCTGAAATTATCATAGAACGAACTGTTAAATCTGCTTTTTTTTCTTCTACAAGTTTGAAAGCTTCATTTTCTGAATCTACTGGAATTATAATAAGTTTTGGAAAATCCTTTTGAAATCTTTCATACATTGCTGTTCCTTTTGGTATAGCAATTGAAGCTTTGATTTTTGATAAATCTTTTATAATATCACTGTCAAGTCTACCTATAATTACATTCGGGTCAGTAAAAATAGGCTCAGTAAAAGTAAGCCAAGATTCTCTCTGTGGAGTTTGATTTAAAAAACTTAATATATCACACTTTTTTGCTTTGGAAAATTCAATACTTTCTTCCCATGTTTTTGTTGGAATAATCTTTATTTCAATCCCTAATTTTGAAGTAATTAATTTTATAATATCAGCTGCAATTCCAACATGTTTGTCATTTTTATCTAATATTTCAAATGGTTCCCAGTCTGGGTCTACACACATTGTTATTGTTTTCTTTGTTGATAAATAATTCTCTTCTTCTACACTAAAAGGTATTGTACTTTTTGCTCCTATATTATTTGTATTTATCCATTTCCTTTTTAATTCAAACTCTTCATCTATTGTTATCTCTTTTTTTGCTTTATCTAAAATCTCTTGTAATAATTTATTCTCTTTATTTGTTGCTAATCCCATTGATAAATTAAATCTTTGGTCTTTTATCTCAAATGCTGGTTTTAAATTTAT
>Ga0172377_10000886_pt1 | contig 29361 bp, 28 predicted proteins | sample Pumphouse3metaG_FD_119749 | JGI IMG/M metagenome (GOLD analysis project Ga0172377, IMG submission 119749) | Leachate microbial communities from a municipal landfill in Southern Ontario, Canada - Pumphouse #3 metaG | ecosystem: Engineered > Solid waste > Landfill > Unclassified | place: Canada... | reverse complement strand
TGTAAAAAGAGTTTATAATAAAAAAATAACCTCATTTAATAATGAAGATGAAGTTCATGAACATGTTTTATCTGATGGATTAAAAGAAGAGGTTTTAGAAGGTAGCATAAATCACTATAGCTACCATAGTATCAGTGAGTTTATAATAAAAGCTGATAGGTATTCAACACTTTTTGCACAAAATAATGCACTCAAAAAATCCTCAAGTCCAACAAAAGCCTTTTTTAATGGACTATACTCTTTTATAAAAACATATATGTTCAAACAAGGTTTTCGTGATGGTTATGTGGGGTTAATAATAGCTTACTCACATATGGTTACGAATTTTTATAAATATATCAAACTCTATGAGATAAATAAAGAATATGAAACTACTAATAACAAGACATGATAAAATAGGAGATTTTGTAGTAACACTACCTCTTTTTAAGGCTATAAAAGAGCAGTATCCACAAGTGGAGCTATATGCATTGGTTAGTAAAATCAACTTTGATTTTGCAAAAAATATCCCTTTTATAGATGGTGTTTTGCTTTATGATAAAAATAATCCTAGCAAAACTCTAAAAGATATAAAAAATCATCAATTTGATGCAGTAATAAGTGCATATATAGATAGTAGTTTGGGTAAACTTCTTTTTAGAAGTGGTATAAAAACAAGGATTTCACCTGCAACTAAAATAGCTCAAATATTTTTCAATAAAAGAGTAAAACAAAGAAGAAGTAGGGTAGAAAAAAGAGAATGGGAGTATAATCTAGATCTAGCAAAAGTACTTTTTCCTGATATCAAACTATCCTTTTTAAGACCACTTATAAAGCTTGATATCAAAAAAGAAAAAAGAGTTATTTTCCATACAGGTTTTGGTGGTAGTAGTGATGGTAACTTAAGCTTAGATGATTATTTAAATCTAGCTAGAAGTATAAAAGATAGCACTTATAAAATAGTATTTAGTTTTGGTCCAGATGATGATAAATCAAAAGAGTATATAGAAAAAAATCTTGATTTTGAAGCAAAGATATTTGATTCTAAGCTTAGTTTGTGGGAGTTTATGGAGTATATAGCTAGTAGTGAGCTTTTTGTAAGTACTTCTACAGGTCCTATGCATCTAGCTGGTATGACAAATACAAAGACATTGTCATTTTTTGGTAATAGCTTATTTGCTAGTAGCAAAAGATGGGCTACAATAAGTGATGAAAAGTATCAAAATAACTTTATGATTGATATAGAAAATAGAGCCTTACAATATATACAAATAGAACAAAGATTAAAAGAGATTTTAGATGTTAGATAAGATATTTGTTTGGGATAGCTACTCTGATCAGCCTCATATTATAAAAGATAAAAACTACAAAAAACAGATGAGAAAAAAGTATCTATTTGATTATATAAAACTTTTATTTAGTTCTATATTTTTACTTCCATTGATGGTAGTAGTAATGAAGTTTTTTAAAGCAAAAAAGAGTAAAAATAGTGATATTTATGGTATAGGAGTAAGTTTAGATAAAGGTGAAGAACAAATAGAGCTTATAGAAGAGCTTGGAGTCAAAAATCTACTTATAAGAGTGCCTTTAACTGATATACAAAATATATCAAGATATAGAGATTTTGCATTAAAGCTTATACAAAATGGAAAAAAATCTATTTTAATAAATATCTTACAAGATAGAGTTCATATAGAAGATATTAAGCTTTTAGAAAAGGATATTTGTATAGTTTTTGATAGCTTTAAGGATATAACAAAAGAGTATCAAGTAGGCAATGCTATCAACAGAATCAAATGGGGATTTTTTGCTGTTGAAGAGTACTTAAAGTTCTATAAGAGTGTACAAGATATTAGGAATAAATCATATCAAGATCTTATACTTATAGGTCCAAGTGTGATAGACTTTGAGTACTATTACAATATCCGTGCTATGTATAATGCCTATGATATCAAGTATGATAAAACCTCGGCCTTGCTTTATGTAGATAGAAGAGGAAGCCCTGATAATACTCAATATGGACTTTTTGATCTTAAAAATAAGATAGATTTACTCTATGCACTAGTAAGGCTTAGTCCTAAAACTGCAAACGATGATATCTATATAACAGAAACTAATTGGCCTATCTCAAACACCGCTCCATATGCTCCTACAAGCGAAAAAGAGTGTATAGACTTAGAACTATATAGTAAATATATGCTAAAATACTATCAAATAGCTAAAAAAAGCAATAAAATAAAAAGAGTTTATTGGCATCAGCTTATAGCTACTGGATATGGTTTGGTAGATAATAGAGATGGGAAGATAGTAAAATATCCACAGTTTTATGAGTTTAAGAAGATGATAAAGGCTTTGGAGTAATTTGGAAGTGATACTTTAGTATCACATAAAAAGATAGAAGGAAAAAATGAAGATTTTTATAGAGATACCTACATGGTTAGGAGATGCTATTATGGCAACTCCTGCAATACAAAATATTATCACAAGCTACCCAAATGCTACAATTACACTACTTGGCTCATATGTCTCTACTCAAGCCTTTGAAGGCTATCCAAATATAGAAAAAATAGTAGTTGATAAGACAAAAAAGGGTGGAAATAGGTATCTAAACCTTATAAACTTAGCTAGAAGGTTAGGAGAGTTTGAACTAGCTTTTTCTTTTAGAAGAAGTTTTAGTTCAAGATTTTTGCTATTTTTTATAAAAGCTAGGCAAAAGTTTGGATACAAAAGATTTACAAAGCAAGAAATCCACTTAGCTATAAGATATAATGACTTTGTAAATAGATCTTTAGGTATAAATAATCCCACAAAAGATCTAAAACTCTATTTTAAGCCTTTTGTATATAATAAACCCACTTTAGGGATCAATCCAGGGGCAACTTATGGAAGTGCAAAAAGATGGTATCCAAAAGAGTTTGCTAAAGTAGCTATAGCTTTGGCTAATAAGTATAATATTATTATCTTTGGAGGACCAACGGAGCTAGATATTGCAAATGATATAGCTAGTGAGCTAGTAAATGAGGGTATAATAAACTTTACAAATCTTGCAGGAAAAACAACTATAAAAGAGCTTATAGAAAAAATAGCAGGTTTGGAGCTTTTTATTACCAACGATAGTGGTCCTATGCATATAGCAGCAGCTTATAAGATCAAAACTATAGCTATCTTTGGACCTACAAAGTTTACAGAGACTCATCAATGGAACAATCCTTTTGAAATAATAGTTAAAAAAGATCTTGATTGTATGCCTTGTATGAAAAGAGTTTGTCCCCTAGGGCACCATAACTGTATGAAAGAGATAAAAGCAAGTGATGTATTAAGGAGTTTGGATGATTAGTTATTATGCTTCTAAAAAAGTAGATTATTTTGATAGCTTTAAAAATATTATATTATATAAAAAACCAAAAGCTCTAAAGAAAATATTTTCCAAAAAAACTTTTCCAGATATCTATCTATATAATGTCCTAGATAAAGATAATATTTTGTTTTTCCAAAATGCAAAAGCTATAGTAGTAAGCTCAAAAAGAGTATTTGATAGCCTAAAAAATCAAATGCACAATAAAAAAATAGTTCAAATATACCCTTTTTTAACTCAAAAGTTTGAAGAGTTTAGCAAAAGTGATCAAAAAAAAGAGTTTTATAGTAAGCACAATATCGAAGAGTTTAAAAAACTTATTGTATTTAGTGATAGTGACTTTAGAAGAGGTGGAGTAAAAGAGTTTATATATATGATAAATGCACTTAATTATAAACATATCAAAGCTTGTATTGTAGGTGATAATAAATCACTTGATACTATCAAAATCTTTTTAGATAGACATCAAGGAAAAGATAAATTTTTATTACTAGAACAAAGCTATTTATTAGATGTTTTAAAAGTTAGTGATGTTTTTATCTCTCCTACTATGAAAAAAACATTTAACATAGAGGTTTTAAGAGCTATGCTTTATAAAAATGTAGTATTTACCTCTATAGAAAACGATATCAAAGAGATACTTGATAACTACTCTTTGATGCACTCTTACAACGATATGACAGTAACTTTTAAAATAGATAGAGTACTACAAAGCCAAGCTGATCTTGATATGATAGGAGAACAAAACTCCACTATAGCAAAAACTCTTATTCAAAATAGTCAAAAAAAGCTAGAGTTACTTATCGATGAGCTTAATATAGGCTAATGCAAAATATTTAATCATCTATATTTGGCACTCATAGCTCAAAAGTGCTAATTATTTTTAAAACTTTAGTGAACTTTTATAAACTTAGTGATAAAATACTACTCATTTAGATATTATACAACAATTTAAGGAGATTATATGGCTAAACAGCAGTTTCAAACAGAAGTAGGGCAACTATTGCACCTTATGACGCATTCATTATATTCAAATAAAGAGATTTTTATAAGAGAGCTAGTATCAAACTCTAGTGATGCAATAGATAAACTAAAATATCTAACTCTTACAGAAGAGAACTTAAAAAGCTTAGAGTGGACACCACAAATCAATATAAGCTTTGATAAAGATGATAAATCTTTAACAATAGCAGATAATGGTGTAGGTATGGATGAAGAGGATTTGATAAACAATATAGGTACTATAGCTAAAAGTGGAACAAAATCTTTTGTAGAAAAGCTAACTGGAGATGCAAAAAAAGATAGTAACCTTATAGGACAGTTTGGAGTAGGATTTTATTCTGTTTTTATGGTGGCTGAGTATGTAGATGTGATTACTAAAAAAGCAGGTTTTGAACAAGCTTACAAATGGAGTAGTGATGGTAAGGGTGAGTTTGAGATTAAGCCAGTTACTAAAGATACTCAAGGAACAGTTATTTATATTAAACTAAAAGATGATGAAGTTGAAGACTTTACAAGCAAATATAAAATAGAAACTATTATCAAAAAGTACTCTGATCATATAGCATATCCTATATTTTTAAACTACAAAGAAGAAGTAGAAGATGAAAAAACTAAAGAAAAAAGAATTGAAGATAAACACGAGCAGATAAATGCAGCAACAGCTCTATGGACTTTGCCAAAATCAAAAATAAAAGAAGAAGAGTATAAAGAGTTCTATAAAACCTTGTCACATGATAATATGGATCCTTTACTTCATATTCATACAAAAGCTGAAGGTGTAAATAACTTTACAACACTTTTTTATATACCACAAAAAGCTCCTTTTGATATGTATAGGGTTGATTATCAAAGTGGTATAAAACTATATGTAAAAAGAGTATTTATAACTGATGATGATAAAGAGCTATTACCTTCATATCTTAGATTTGTAAGAGGTATCATAGATAGTGAGGATCTACCTCTTAATGTAAGTAGAGAAATCCTTCAAGAAAATAGAATTTTAGCAAATATCAAACAATCAAGTGTTAAAAAGCTTCTTGCTGAGTTTAAAAAGCTATCTAAAGATAAAGAAAAATATGAAGAGTTTTATCAAGAGTATGCAAGAGCTTTAAAAGAGGGTGCTTATCAGGACTTTACAAACAAAGATGCAATTTTGGAGCTTTTAAGATACAAATCAACAAAAGCTGAAGGTTTGACATCATTTGATGAGTATAAACAAAGAGCAACTAGCGATCAAAAGGCTATATATTATATAGTAGGTGAAAATGAAAATATTATCAAAAACTCTCCTTTACTAGAAAGCTATAAAAAAGCAGATATAGAGGTTCTTTTACTTGATGATAAAGAGATAGATGAGATAGTAACTCCAGCATTTATGGCTTATCAAGAGTGGGAGTTTAAAGATATCACAACTATAGATGCACCAAAGAGTGAACAAAGTGAAGAAGAGAAAAAAGAGCTAGAAGAAAAATATAAAACAATAGTAGAAAAAATCAAATCCAATCTTAAAGATGAAGTTAAAGAAGTAAGAGTAAGTAATAGACTAAGTAGTAGTCCTAGTTGTGTAGTAAAAGATAGCAGTGATCCTATGGCATCAATGGCTCATATGTTTAGAGCAATGGGACAAGATATGCCAGAGTCTGCTCCTATTTTGGAGATAAACCCAGATCACGATATAATCAAAAAGCTAAATAGTTGTACAGATGAGGCACTAATATCTGATATATCATGGCTTTTACTAGATAATGCAAAGATAAGTGAAGGTATGTCTATAAAAGATCCTATAAGCTTTGCTCAAAGATTAAATGCTATAATGACAAAAGTATTTTAAATAAAGAAGCAAGATTGAAACAAAAACTCTTATTACTATTAGCAGTATTGCTCTTATTAGGTGGTTGTTCTTTAAAGCAACCACTTAATATTGATAAAGAAGCTATAACTCTATATCATCAAGATAATGAGTTTAGCTATCTATTTCAAAATCCACACAAAAAAACTACATTTCATAGTTGTGTGGCAAGTGGATATATGATAAGTGATCAAAATATACATATAGAGTCTATTAAACTTCGCTCTTGGTGTATGTGGAAGGGACTTGCAAGTAGTTATTATCAAAATTTCCTAAATGCAAATCTAAAAGGTCTAAAGCTAAAGCAAAGATATAAAGAGGGTAGATATGATATCTTTTTATATCAAAAAGATGATATGGAGTTTTATTTTATCTCTACATATACAGCTAGTAGTAAGATCTTTATTTTGGATTATGAGGGGTTTTTAGCAGCTCAGTTATGTAATAAGTGTTATTTGATAGATAGATCTATGCAGCTAGATAGTAAAATATACAAAAGTATGCTAGAGCGAGATATGATAGAGGGATACTTTAGTAGAATCTCAAGAAGCAGATATGACAATTAAAATAGGATTAAAATGGAAGATTTAATAAGAGATTGGGGTTATATAGTACTCTTTTTATACTCCTTTGGGGGTGGTTTTGTAGCTTTAGCAGCTGCTGGAGTTCTTAGCTTTAGTGGAGAGCTTAATATATTTATCTCTATAGCAGTTGCCGTAATAGCCAACTTTTTAGGAGATCAGTTTTTGTTTTATATGGCAAGATATAATAAACACTTTGCAAAAGATATTATGAAAAAATATGGTAGAAAGGTAGCATATACTCATCTTTTGATGAGAAAATATGGAAATATCGCTATATTTATACAAAAATATATCTATGGTGTAAAGACTTTGATACCACTTGCTATTGGGCTTACAAAATATGATGCTCAAAAGTTTATGTTTTACAATGTTTTTGCCTCTATTATTTGGGGTATAATAGTAGGTGGTGTTTCATATATGCTAGGTAATATTGTACTTACTTATGCTGAAGATTACAAATATATAGGAGTAGCTTTAATAGTTGCTATTATAATATCTGTTTCATATCTCTACAAAAAAATCTAAACTCAAAATAAAAGTGTAACAAATATACTCAAAAGTTACACTTTTTTTCTACAAAAACTAAAATCACTTTTTAAAAAAAATATTTTCTGATATGATTACTTTTATAAAATCATAAATATTAGGAGATTTAAATGGCTTTAATAGAAGAGTATAAAGCTCATACGACTGAAAGAGAAAATCTAGGTGTTCCACCTCTACCACTTAGTGCAAAACAAACAGCACAGTTAGTAGAGCTTTTAAAAGAAGATGATATAAAAGAAGCAGATTATCTACTAGAGTTAATAGAAAATAGAATAAACCCAGGAGTTGATGATGCAGCATACGTAAAGGCTGCATTTTTAAATGATATAGTACAAGGAAAAACAAGTTCAAAAATCATATCCAAAATCAAAGCAGTTGAAATCCTTGGTAAGATGATGGGTGGATACAATGTAACACCTTTGGTTGAAGCTTTAAAACTTGATGAGCAAATAGCTTCATCAGCAGCAAATGAGCTAAAACATACACTTTTAGTATATGATTCATTCAATGATGTAAAAGAGCTTATGGATAGTGGCAATATTTATGCAAAAGATGTAATTACATCATGGGCAAATGCACAGTGGTTTACAAGTAAAGAGCCTATTAAAGAGGAGATGAATCTTACAGTATTTAAAGTAGCAGGTGAGACAAATACTGATGATTTATCTCCAGCAGGAGAGGCTTTTACTAGAAGTGATATACCTTTACATGCAAACTCTATGCTTCAAGCAAAGATGAGTGATGGTTTGCAAACTATAGCAAAGCTAAAAGAAAAAGGACATAGTGTAGCTTATGTAGGTGATGTTGTTGGTACTGGATCAAGTAGAAAATCAGGTATTAACTCTGTTCAATGGCATTTGGGTGAAGATATACAAGGTGTTCCAAACAAAAGAACAGGTGGAGTTGTAATAGGTTCAATCATAGCTCCTATATTTTTCAATACAGCTGAAGATAGTGGATGTTTGCCTATAAAAGCTGATGTTTCAAAAATGGAAACAGGAGATGTAATAACTGTAAAATATTATGAAGGTAAGATCTATAAAGGAAGTGAGCTTATATCTGAGTTTAAAATAGAGCCAAATACATTGCCAGATGAGATAAGAGCAGGAGGAAGAATACCGCTTATTATAGGTAGAGGTTTAACCACAAAAGCTAGAGAGGCTCTTGGTATGGGTGAAGAAGATATTTTTGCAAAACCAGAACAACCACAAGATAGTGGCAAGGGTTATACTTTAGCACAAAAAATGGTAGGTAAAGCATGTGGAGTAAAAGGTGTAAGAGCTGGTATGTATGTAGAGCCTATTTGTGCAACAGTAGGTAGTCAAGATACAACAGGACCGATGACAAGAGATGAGATCAAAGAGCTTTCAGCACTTAGCTTTAGTGCAGATATGGTAATGCAATCATTTTGTCATACAGCTGCTTATCCAAAACCAGCAGATATTAAGCTACAACACACTTTACCAGAGTTTATTACAAGTAGAGGTGGAGTTATACTAAGACCAGGGGATGGAGTTATACACTCATGGTTAAACAGACTTTGTTTACCTGATACTGTAGGAACAGGTGGAGATAGCCATACAAGGTTTCCTATAGGGATCTCTTTTCCAGCAGGATCTGGACTAGTTGCTTTTGCTGCAGTTACTGGAGCGATGCCTTTAAATATGCCAGAATCAGTGTTGGTTAGATTTAAAGGTAAGATGCAAGATGGTATAACACTAAGAGATTTGGTTAATGCAATACCATATTATGCTATTAAACAAGGACTTTTAACAGTAGAAAAAAAGGGTAAGAAAAATATTTTTGATGGAACTATACTAGAAATAGAGGGCTTAGAAGATCTTAAAGTAGAACAAGCTTTTGAGCTTAGTGATGCTTCAGCAGAAAGAAGTGCAGCTGCTTGTACTGTTAAGCTAGGGGTTGATTCAGTAAAAGAGTATTTAAGCTCAAATGTTAAGCTAATAGAGCAAATGATAAAAGATGGATATCAAGATGCTAGAACTCTAGAAAGAAGAGCAGCTAAGATGAAAGAGTGGTTGGCAAATCCATCTTTAATGGAAGCTGATGAAGATGCAGAGTATAAAGCTATTATAGAAATAGATCTAAGTGAAGTAAAAGAGCCAATAGTAGCATGTCCAAATGATCCAGATGATGTAGCAACACTTAGTGAAGTATTAAATGATCCAAATAGACCAAAAAATATCGATGAGGTGTTTGTAGGATCTTGTATGACAAATATTGGGCTTTTTAGAGCTTTGGGTGAGGTTCTAAGAGGTGAGGGGCAAGTTCCTACAAGATTATGGGTATGTCCTCCAACTAAAATGGATCAAAAACAACTTACTCAAGAGGGTTATTACTCTATTTTTGGAACCGCTGGAGCTAGACTTGAAGTCCCAGGGTGCAGCTTATGTATGGGTAATCAAGCAAGAGTTGCTGATAAGGCAGTTGTTTTTAGTACTAGTACTAGAAACTTTGATAATAGAATGGGTAAAGATGCTCAGTGTTATCTAGGTAGTGCTGAACTTGCTGCTGTTTGTGCAATGCTTGGTAAAATTCCAACAGCACAAGAGTATAAAGAAATAGTAACTAAGAAAATAACAGATGATAAAAAGGGTATTATATATAAATATCTAAACTTTCATGAGTTTGACTCTGAAGAACTACAATATCTTATACATAGCTAAAATAACAGGAGAAAAACTCTCCTGTTATAACAAAGCTAAGTTAAAATAAAAAAACTATTAAAAAATATCGTAACTTTACCTCTTATTTAACTTTTTGTGGTACAATACTATTATGGAATTATTAGAAAATTTGAATAAACAAATAGAATATATTTTACAAGAATATGAAGAGTTGAAGTTTGAAAATCAAACATTAAAAGTACAGCTTGAACGACTCAAAGATGTTAATGATGAGTTGCTTAGAAATAATGAAGATATGCTTTTAAATATTGATAGAGCTTTGGCTATCTCAAAGGCAATGAGTGAAAAAAAAGATAGTATTTTATATTAATCATTTGGCTTATTCTTTAGAAGTTGATGAGCTATTAGAAGCTGAGATGACTTCTTATTTAAAGAAGGATGTAAATTTAACAATCCAAGAGCTTCTTGCAGCTTATGCACAAAAGTCACAAGAGTGTGTAGTTCTAAAAGAGGGGATTAAACTTATTTCTGAAAAACTACCTAAAATATGAGAGCATTTAGTTTAATAGAGGTTATTTTTGTTATTGTAGTGCTTTCTATTATCTCTTATTTTGCTATTGGTAAGTTTGGCAATGTTGTAAACTTATCTATAAAAACAAAAATAAGCTCTGATATAGCAATGATTAGGTTATCTTTAGCAAATGCAAAACAAAACTTACTACTTTCCAATGAACGTAAAACAATAGATACTTTAGATAATGCACCTATAAATAAACAAGGAGAGTTACTCTTTGGTGGTAATAATAATATAAAGCTTTTAAATTATCCTATAATATCATCCAGCCAAGAAAGTGCCAAAGGTGGGGATTGGGTTAAAATCTCTACAAATAAATATCTTGCTTTTTTGGATATAAATAGTAGTGTGGAGTTTATCTTTGATAATATTACAAATAGATTTGATTGTAATAATACAGATATTTTATGTAAAGAAATAAGCCAATGAAATATTATGAACTCTCCATAATAGGCTCAAATATGGCACCACTAAGCTATCAATATAGTAAAGAGTTAGATATAGGTAGAGTTGTAGAGGTAAGGTTAAAAAATAGAAAAAACACAAGTAAAGCTGTTGTTTTAAAAGAAGTAGAAAAACCTGATTTTAAATGTGTAGATATAGATAGTGTTAGTAGCTGTTTTTTTTCAAAACAGATGTTAGATATTGCCAAATTTATTTCAAGTTATTATATCTCTCATCTTGGAATTTGTCTAAATCTTTTTACCCCTTTTGATAACAATATAACCTTATTGCAAATAGATCCAAATATAAACGATAATATTAATCTATCTTCTAAACAGATGGAAGCTTTAGAATTTATAGATAAACAAAAAGTCTCACTTTTATTTGCTGATACAGGGAGTGGTAAGACTGAAATATATATTAAGCTTATAAAAGAGGCTCTTTTAGAGGGTAAACAAGCTTTACTTATGATGCCAGAAATCTCACTTACACCACAAATGCAAAAAAGACTTAAAGCTGTATTTGGTGATCAAGTTGCCCTTTGGCACTCTAAAGTAAGCAAAAAAACAAAAGATGATACTCTAAATAAGCTACAAAATGGAACTATCAAAATCATAGCAGGAGCTAGATCTGCACTTTTTTTACCATTTAGTAAGCTTGGCTTGATAGTTGTTGATGAAGAGCATGATGACTCATATAAAAGCAATCAAAACCCAAAATACAATGCAAAAGATCTAGCTATTTTTATAGGTAATAAGTTTAATATCAAAGTACTCTTAGGAAGTGCTACACCTTCACTTGTAACATATCATAAGATAGCTTATTTTAGATTGTCTCAAACATATTATCAAACAAAAAAGAAGTTTATTTTTGATACAAGTAATCTAGGATTAAATGATTTTATAATCAATAAAATCAAAAATACTATAGATAATAATAACCAAGTTATAGTTTTTTTACCTACAAGAGCAAATTTCAAATACCAAATATGTGATAGCTGTGGTGAGTCTATTAAATGTCCATATTGTAGTGTGGCTATGAGTTTGCATAAAAACCATAAAATACTTAAATGCCACTATTGTGGCTATAGTGAGGGTATTAAAGAGCAGTGTCCAAGTTGTAATATAGGGATTATTAAAAATTTTAGACTAGGAACAGCAGAGGTTGAAAGTAGTCTAAAAGAGATCTTAGATGGTGTTAAGATCTCAAGGTTTGATAGAGATGAGATAAGTAGTGAAACTAAGCTCAAAAAAGTATTAAGTGATTTTAATGATAATAAAATACAGATACTTATAGGTACACAAATGCTAAGTAAAGGACATGACTATCACAATGTAAAATTAGCAGTTATTTTGGGAATAGACTCTATTTTATCATCAAATAACTATAGATCAAGAGAAAATGCTCTTTCTTTACTTTTGCAAATAGCAGGAAGAAGTGGTAGAAAAGGTGATGGTGAGGTTTTGATCCAAACTAAAAATAAAGAGTTTTTTTATTCTCAAATAACAAATGATTATAAAGAGTTTTTAGATAGTGAACTAGAGTTTAGAAAAGATCTTTATCCTCCATTTGTAAAGTTAGCGAAGCTCTCTTTTGTTCATCAAAATCATAAAATAGCATATGATAATATGCAACAAACTTTACAACTATTATTTGAAAATAAAAATATCCAAATTATAGGATTTGGGGAAGAGGGTGTTTTTAAAATAGCCAATAAATATAGATATCAAATACTTTTACGAAGCAAAAGCCCAAAATCTCTTTTGGAAGCTATTTATGCTATAAAAAATCCAACTTTTAGTGTAGATATGGATACTATTTAATATCTTCTTTTATTCCTTCTATTAAAGAAGCAAATTTAGTTTGTTTATTTTGTAGATGGTTTATATAGATATAGTAATTAGCTAGTACCTTTTTGCCATACTGTTTTGTTTCATCATAGCTTACTAATTCTATAGCCATATAAGGCATATATGGTAGGTTTTCTTTAAACAAAGGAATTATATTTCTATTTGTATATCCTATACCACCATTATAAGCATAGCTTACAAACAGTGGGCTAGATAGCTTTGATTCAAGATAATCTAGATGTTTATTGGCATATTTGACATTGATTTGTGGATCAAACATATCTTTAAGATAAATATCTTCTTCAAACTCTTTGGATAAAGACTCAACCAAAAAAGGCATTATTTGCATACTTCCTAGAGCATAAGCACTTGATATAGATGTTGGAATAAAACCACTTTCTTGCCTAGCTATAGCATAAATAAGAGATTTTCTATGAATAGAAGATTTACCTAAATACTCTTCATAAGGGCTTAGGAAAATAGCTTTTTGATATTTGTAGTACCTATGGTATATATTTGCTAGATATGGTATATCATATCTAGAAAAACTATTTTCATACTCTAAAAGATTTTCTTCGTCATATTTAATACCATCTTGAAGCATCCTAACCCAATCAAACTGTGAGATAGTAGGCTCTTGTAACTCTTGGTTTATTTTAAGAGTAAAAATAAGATTATCAAACTCTTTATTAAAATGCTCTTTAGCATAGATGGAGTAGATATTTATATCACTACTTTGACTAAGTTTTTCTAAAAATTCCTCTTCTTGATTTAGCTGATATTGCCAAAATAAAACCATATCTTTATCTATAGAAAAATATGCTTTTTTATAGGCATTTTCTAAATAATTCATAGCCATTTGTGGATCATAAGAGGCATTTATTATAGAGTTAAGTGCTAGGAGAAATGAACTTTGAAAATTTAAAGAGCTATCATCTATTCCAATAAGTGATTGTTGAAGATTTTTTAGCTTAGTGTCAGTAACAATTAGCTTAATAGTTTGGTTAAATCTTTTATCATCTTTGATTTTATTCATCAAAGCTTGAGGTAGCTTATAGTTTAGTTTTTCAAATCTAAACTCTTTTGTGGTTTTGTTAAAAACTTCAAAAAAAATCTCTTTTGAAGAAGATGCAAGTTTAACAAAAGGTAAACTAGAGTTTATAACTTTTAATGATTCAGCTTTAAGGGGATAGTTTAGAGATAGTTTATCTATGATTAGATCTATTTCATTGAAATTTAAACTTAAAGCCTTACCATAGCTAAGCCCTGTAACTATACAATCATCACTTTGATCTAGTAAATCTTTTGCATTTGCTTGCATACACTGAGCTACAGCGTAAGTTTCATCGTTATCTTGTTTTTTAGCATATCTATAAAAAAGATTATTGTTCATATACTTTATCTCTGCTAGAGCAAGATCTGCTTCATCTGAGCTTATATCTTGATTTAGATATTGCCAGATATAAAAATCCTTTGTAAGGCTTCTTGGAAGCTCTTGTAGATCTTCTATTTTAAGCTCTTTATACAACAGATCTGCTTGTACAAATAAAAAAGATAAAGATAGTAATAAACTCTTTTTTAGCATGACATTACCCTATAAAAAGTCTCGTTAAAAAAGTTTCCAAAAATATCAATCCAAAAATAACAATTATTGGAGCCAAATCAATACCACCAAATACAGTAGGGATATATCTTCTTATGACTCTATATGTAGGTTCAGTTAATCTATGTAATGTTTGAACTATAGGGTTATAAGGATCAGGATTTACCCAACTTAATAGTGCAGAAATGATTATAACCCACTTATATAGTGAGATAATACTAATAATAACAATAAAAACAGAACTTAAAAATGCATCAGTCATAACTACTCCTATTTGATTATTTCTTGTAGATAATTTTTGATATATGGATATATATCACTTATATTTGGACCATTCCAAACACCAGTTAAACAAAATCTAAGAGGCATAAAAAGAGATTTACCTTTTAGTCCACTTTGATTTGAAATATAGTTTTTAAAATCATCATATTGATCAAAAAACGGCATATCTAAAGCAATTTTCTTGATAGTTTCTACCTCTTTTTCATAATCATCTTGTGTGATTTTTGGAGAAAAAATAGCATTTAGTTTACCCTTTAACTCTTTTGTAGTACTAGCTTCTTCAAGATATACTTTTGCTAAAGACCCTATATCACTATCTGCATATCCTAAGATTTTTGAAAGTCTTAGTTCATCTATAGTTTTTAGATGCTCTTTATTGATAAATCTTAGTTTATCTATATCAAACTTAGGTGCATTTGTTGAGATTGATTTGATATCGAACCAAACAATAGCCTCTTCTATAGTAAATATCTCTTTTGGTGTTTTACATCCAAGAAGAACTAAATAATTTGCTATAGCTATAGGTAAGAAGCCCTCATCTATAAGCCATTGGATACTAGAAGCATTATCTCTTTTACTCATTTTTTTGCCTGTTTGGGCATTGAGAATAATAGGAAGATGAAGATATTTAATCTCTTTTGTATATCCTAAAGAGTCTCTTATATGCTTTTGTTTTGGTGTATTTGATAGATGATCTTCACCTCTTATAACCAAAGATATATCATAAAGCATATCATCAATAGCACATGCAAAGTTATATGTTGGAGTTTTATCTTTCCTCATAATAATAAAAGAATCTACATCAAAAGGATCATAATTAAACTCACCTCTTAGCTCATCTGTACATTTAATACTATTTGATGGTTTTTTTATTCTTACTGTAAATCCTGATTCGTTATTTAAAACCTCTTCATCACTTATTACTTCACAATGTCCATCATATCTATATGGTTTATTTGATTGTTTAGCATCTTCTCTTTGAACATCAAGTCTCTCATCACTACAAAAACAAGCAAAAGCCTTTTTTTCTACTAAAAGTTGCATAGCAAATTGTTGATGATATTTTAGATTATCACTTTGATAGTGTGCCATTTTATACTCTATCCCAAAAAGCTCTAACATTTGTAAAATCTCTTTATCTTTGCCTTCTATATTTCTTTCTTTATCTGTATCTTCTATACGGATTATAAGGTCTTCTTTTAGCTGTTTTGACAGTATATAGTTAAAAAGGGCAACTCTTAAGTTACCTATGTGCATATCACCTGTTGGGCTTGGTGCAAATCTTAACATTATTTTTCCTTATTTGTTACTATAGCAAAAGATAAATTGTTTATTTCGCTATGATTTTTTATATATTTATTTAAATCTTCTAAATTTAGTTTTTTTATTAACTCTAGCTCTTTTTCATTATAATCAAGTGGTAAACCTCTATAATAATAAGTAAAAGCTCTTCCTAATCTTTGACTTAGAGTCTCACTTCTAAGAGGTTCACTTCCAAGTAAAAAAAGTTTTGCACTTTCTAGCTCTTCTTGAGTTGCACCTTTTTTGATAAAATCCTCTACTAAACTAACAACAAGCTCTTTTGCTTCATCTGCTTTATCTAGTTTTGTTTGAAGATATCCTGTAAAATAGGAATTTGATTTATTGATAGTTATATACCCATAAGCTGAGTATGCTAGGCCTCTTTTTACTCTTATCTCTTCTAAAAATCTACTACCAAAACCACTAGCACCTAGTATAAAAGATGCAACTTTTGCTTTATAGTTTTCTTGGTTTTTGGAATCTGTTTCAAAAGGTGAAGCAAAATAGATATAAGCTTGTTCTGTATTTTTATAAAATTCTTGATACTCTTTGGTATCTTTTGCTTTAATAATCTCTAGCTCTTGAGGTGTACCCTTTGGAAGGTTTTTAACAATAGGAGTGATTTCATTTTTAAACTCTTCAAACTCTATATCTCCACCTGCAACTAAAATAAGATTTGATAAAGTAAGAGTATTATTTAAAAAAGTCTCTACATCTTTTATAGATATTTTTTCTATATCTTCTATTTCACCTAAACTAGAGTTTTGTAATGGAGTATTTTTGAAAACTATTTTTTTAAGTTCTTGTTTAGCTATATAATCATAGTCACTATCTTTTCTTTTTATAGTACTAATAATTAAATTTTTCAACTTATCCAATGAATCTTTTGTAGTATTTGGATCTTTTAAAAGTTCATTAAGATATAAAAAGGCATATTTTGATTCACTTTTTAAAGCACTTATCTCTATAACAAACGTCTCTAGTCCACAACTTGTATTGATAGTTATTGCTTTACTCTCTAGCAAAGTTGCAAAGTTAGTAGATCCTAGTTTTTTTGTACCTTCATTTAACATCAAAGCACTCAAATTTGCTAATCCACTTTTTTGATTTTTAAAATCTGTTATATAACCACTATTTTGAAACACAAGCTGAAAGTTTATAGTTGGAATACTATTTTTTTCATAAATTGTAGTTATTTTTTCACCATTTACTTCTATCTCTTTTAGAGTTACACTCATTAAACTTCCTTGTAAAAATATAAAAATTAATATTGTTTTCAACAAATAATTCATTATTAATCAAACCTTTGTAGTACATTATAAGCTGTATCTCTTTTTGCTGGAAACTCACCTACATCTTTGATAAGTCTTATCATCTCATCTTGATTCATCCTATTTTTGGCTCCCGCAGCTCTTACAACATTTTCTTCCATCATGGTACTTCCAAGATCATTTGCCCCAAAAAGCAGGGCAAGTTGCCCTATATGACTTCCTTGTGTAACCCAAGATGATTGTATATTTTTAAAATTATCAAGATATAGCCTTGCTACACTTAAAAGTCTTAGATATCTATTTGATGATTGTATTCCAATATCAGGATATTCATCTTTTAGCTTTGTATTTGCACTTTGAAAAGACCATAATATAAAGGCTCTAAATCCACCTGTTTCATCTTGTAGTGATCTTATTTTATCCCAATGCTCTATAATCTCTTCATCACTTTCAACAGTACCAAACATCATAGTAGCTGTTGATTTCATATCTATTTTATGTGCTTGTCTATGGACTTCAAGCCATTTATCACTATCAAGTTTATTGGGTGCAATAATATCTCTTACTCTATCTACAAGTATCTCCGCACCAGCTCCTGGAATAGAGCTAAGTCCCTTTTTTTGAAGTCTAAGGAGTACTTCTTGATAGCTAAGTTTTGATATTTTAGCAATATAATCTATCTCAATAGCAGAAAATCCATGAATAGTAATAGTTGGATATTTGCTACTTATATGCTCTAATAGCTCTTCATACCACTCTATTTTTAGTTTTGGATGAACTCCCCCTTGAAATAGTATTTGTGTTCCGCCTATAGCAAGAAGTTCATCTATCTTTTGATCTATCTCATCAAAACTAAGTATATAAGCATCATCATCTCTTCCGTGTCTATAAAATGCACAAAATTTACAATCAACCCAACATACATTGGTATAGTTTATATTTCTATCAACAATAAAAGTTGTTGTTTTTTCAGGGTGAAGCTCATTTTTTCTTTTGTATGCCATCTTTGCTAGATCTAGCAAAGGAGCATTTTGTATCAAATCAAGTGCTTCTTCTTTTGTTAATCTTTTCATTTATAATACCTATTTATTTGTTATTTTACTAAAAACCACTTTAAATAATAATCAACTTAAATTAAAATCTTTGTCCAAGTGTAAACTCAAATGATGATGTGTTGTCTCCATCTTCTTTAAGAAGTGGTCTAGAAAATATAAATTGCAATGGTCCAACAGGTGAGTTCCATTCTAAAAATGCACCTGTTCCAGCTTTTTTAACATCTGTTACTTTACCTTGTCCTATCATACCATAATCATAAAATAGACCCCATCTCATTTTAGCTTTTGGAAAAAGTGGAAAAGTCATTTCAAGGTTATTTGCAAGCATCATATCATATGGTTTTGCATTTTTGTTTAGATTATAATCTGGACCAAAAGCATAAGATTCATATCCTCTAACACTTTCAGTTCCCCCTAGATAAAAAGTTTCCCCTCTAGGTAAGAAACCTAAATCATTAATATAGTTTGCTCTTAGTTTATATCTAAAAATAGCATCATAATCAAGCAAATCATCTAAACCATAAAAAAACTTAAATGTATTTTGAAATTTTAGATATTCAGCATCCCCAGCTAAACCAGCATACTCTAAAGATGAATAAGCCTCCATACCTCTTCTAGGTATAAAATAATCATCTGTAGAGTTATAGTTTAAATAAGGAATAATAGATGTAGTACTATAGCTTACATCGTATTCTGGAGTTAGCGAATATCTTTCTTTAGCTGTTTCAACCTTTAGGTTAGTTCCTACTCTTAGGTTTCTTGTTATTCCTCTTCCTATACCCAAAGTTGTACCTGTTTTTTTGATTCTAGAGTCCTCTTTGGAGTTAATAATATCTCTTTCTCTATTGTAAATACTTGCTAAACCACTATATTTACTATCAAATAGTGCTGGATTATAAAGAGATAATAAAAGATCAGATCTTCTTTTTGACCACTCTGTTTCAAATCTTAGCTCTTTACCACTTCCAAATATATTGCTATCACTTATAGAAGCACTTAATAAAAAGCCATCATAACTACCATATCCCCCACCAATTACAAGCATACCTGTTGGAGCTTCTTGTACTTTTACAAGCAAATCCATTTTATCTTGTGCGACCCTAATTTGCTCTATTTCAACATCTTCAAAAAAACCAGATCTTTTAAGTGCATTTAAAGAGTCTTTATAATCAGTTGAGCTATACATATCTTTTGGAGCCAAAAATACATCTCTTCTTATTACTCTATCAAGTGTTCTTGTATTTCCTGATATAAAAACGTCATTTATATATACCTTTTCATTTGGAACAACACTAAAAACAACATCAACACTACCATTTTCACTATTTTTTCTTAAATCATAATCCACATCAGCAAAGGCATAACCATGATCTCCAATAGCTGTTTTTATAAATTCCGCATCTGCTCTTAGTCTTTCTATATTAAATACTTTACCTTTTTTTAATTTAAGATCATCATATAAGCTATCTGGATCTAAAATATCTGGATCTAGATAAATAGTAATAGACTCAACTGTATATTGTTGTCCTTCATCTATAAAAAAATCAAGTTTTCCACTATTTGAGTTAAAATCAACCTTTAAAAAAGGAGATTCAACTTCAGCATCTAAATAACCATGCTTAAAATATAAATCCCTTATTCTAAGCCCTTCATAATCAAGTTGTTCTAAGCTAAGCTTTCCATCGTTTCTACCAAAAAACCATGAAAAACTCTCTTCTTGTTTATTTGCAGTAACGTCTTCAAACAACCCTCTTGTAAGATTAGAAGCTCCTACATAATTTACCTCTTTTAAGATAATATTATCACCTTTATTTACCTCAAACTTAACAGAAACGGAGTATTCATTGATAGGTTCAACCTCAACTTCAACTACAGAGTTTAAATACCCCTCTCTAGTAAGCTCTTCTAAAACAACTTGTTTAGCTTTTTCTATTCGTTTTTTTGAATAGATACTTCCTTTTTGTATCCCCATAGAACTAAAAAGAATTTTTTTATCTTCTGCTCTACTTTTGTATCCAGTAAGTTCCAAGTTGGCTATTGATGGTTTTTCTACAAAAGAGAAAGTAACTACTCCCATCTCTTCAAAAACTAAAATATCATCAAAATATCCCAATTTAAAAAAACTCTCTATAGATTCATCTATTTTTTTGATATCAAGTTCATCACCGATCTTAAAACCTAATGTTTCTAAAGCAATTCTTTCTGAAACTCTAACTAGGTTTTCAAATTTTATCTCTTTTATTTGTGTAGCACTTAAAGAAGATGCTAGTATAAATGGCAACAAAACACCCGCGGTCTTTTTCACTCTTAGCCTTTAGTTCAAATTTTCTATTTTGGTTTATAAAATTTATGGTAGTGAGTTTACCTAAAGTTAGTTTAAAGTATAATTACATAAAATGCTAAAATAAAGAAAAAAGGCAATTAATGACTGTAGGAATTGTTGGCATAGGGCTCATGGGAGGGTCGTTTGCTAAGGCTTTAAGAAAATATAACATTGCAAGTGATATTTTTGCTTATGATCATAATATCAATCATCAAAAAATAGCTTTAGAGTTAAAGTTAGTTGATAAAATATGTACTTTTGATGAGCTTAAAAAATGTGATGTTATCATTTTATCAATACCAGTTGATGGTATTATATCTATATCAAAGGAGCTTATAGATATAGAAGAACATACAACTATTATTGATTTTGGAAGTACAAAAGAGCTTATTGTAGAAAATATACCATCTAAAATAAGAAAAAACTTTGTAGCAGCTCACCCAATGACAGGAACAGAGAAATTTGGTCCATATGCGGCCATAGATGGCTTATATGAAGATAAAATAGTAGTTTTATGTGATACTTTTAATAACTCATCGTTTCATTTACATAAAGCTATTGGTATTTTTAGACAAATAAATATGAAGATTATCCAAATGGATGCAAAAGAGCATGATATCCATGCTTGTTATATGAGTCATCTTCCTCATGCAGTCTCTTATGCCCTAGCTAATACAGTAATGTCATATGAAAATCCAAAAGAGATTATTACTCTTGCTGCTGGTGGGTTTAAAGATATGAGTAGAATTGCAAAGAGTTCTCCAAATATGTGGTGTGATATTTTTCGTCAAAATAGACAAAATATACTAGATTCTTTAGAGATTTATGAAGCAAAGCTCAACTTACTAAAAGAGTATCTAAAAGATGAAGATTATGACTCAATTCATGCTTATATGAGCAAGGCAAATACTTTGCATGATATCTTAAATTAGTTTTTAATTTAAGATTTCTTTGCTATAGCACAAAAAATAGGGTATTTTTCTTTGGCTGTGTAGATATTTTCATAAAAAATAATATCAAAATTATTCTTTTTTAGTGTTTTTGTTAAAAGCTCTTTATCAAAACCAAAGTGTTCTACTCCTTCGTTGCCCTTACTATGAAAACTACCATCTTCTTTATCTAAATCACAAATAGCTAAATATCCATCTTTTCTTAGGCTATCATAACTTTTTAGAATAAAATCATTTGTATCTTTTATATGATGAAGTGCCATAGAGGTTGTTATAAGATCATAGCTACTATGCGGCAAAGCTTCATAGGTAATATCATGCTTTAGACAGCTTATGTTTTTTAGAGCATATTCGTTTGCTTTTTTGTTAAACTCTTCTAACATTCCTTGACTAAAGTCCATGCCTGTGATACTTTTTGCACTATGGCAAAAACCAAAAGATATTAGTCCCGTTCCACATCCATAATCAAGTATATCAAAATCTTTTTTTATTTCAATACTATTTTTTATTTGATTGACAAAGCTCATAGCAATCTCAACTCTAGTGTTTTTTAAGTCCCAATCTTTAGCAACAAGATCAAATTTATTAACCATATTTAATAGCTCCTTATAGTTTTTGTGCTATTATATCCAAAAGTAGATTAGGTGGTATTATGGAGTTTTTTTCAAAAGATATATTATCTTTTTTTACAACAAGTGATGATGGGGATATGGCTTATTATACTTGCAATGATTCTATAAAAGTAGATATAAATAGACAAAACATAGCCAAAAAGTATAGATTTAGCTTAGATAGACTAAGATATATGAATCAAGTCCACACAGACAATATTATGATTGTGGATGATAGCTCACCACATCTTATCAAAGAGTGTGATGCTATGATAACAAATATCAAAGGCTTAGCTTTGATGGTTTTAACTGCTGATTGTATAGGGGTTTTGTTTTGTGATATAGAGCAAAATATTATAGCAGTAGCTCATGCTGGAAGAAATGGGACTTTTATGCAAATATCAGCAAAAGTTATAGATAAGATGAAAAATGTATTTAACTCCAATCCCAAAAATATCAAAGTCTATTTAGGACCAAGTATTCAAAAGTGCTGCTATGAAGTTGATTTTGCTACAGCAGAATTTGTAAAAAATAACTTTGGAGAAGAGTTTGTAAGCAAAAGAAATATAGATCTACAAGCTATCAATAAAACACAACTTATAGATAGTGGTGTAAAAGAAAAAAACATCTATATTGATTATACATGTACCAAATGTTCAACGAAGCCATACTTTTCATATAGGCAAGATAAAAACTGTGGTAGATTTGCAGGAGTTATAATAATAAAGGAGAATAAATGACTAACAAAATGTTAGAAGAAGAGGATTTAAAGTATATTTGGCATCCATGTACACAGATGAAAGATCACGAACAAATACCTTTGATCCCTATCAAAAGAGCAAAAGGAATCTATTTAGAAGATTATGATAACAATATTTTTATAGATGGTATTAGTAGCTGGTGGGTCAATAATCTAGGTCATTGCAATCCATATATAAGTAAAAAAATAACAAAACAACTAAAGAGTTTGGAACATGTTATATTTGCTGGATTTACTCATAAAAGTGCTATTAGTTTATCTAAAAAACTAGTAGAGATTACTCCTAAAGGATTAAATAAAGTCTTCTATGCTGATAATGGTTCTAGTGGTATAGAAGTAGCTTTAAAGCTTTCTTTTCATTACTTTAAAAACAAAGGAAAAACAAAATCAAAATTTTTGTCTTTAAGCGGTTCATATCATGGTGAAACTCTAGGAGCTTTGGCTGTAAGTGATACAGGTATGTACAAAGAGGTTTATAGTGATATCTTACTTCAAACCATCCAAACTCCAAAACCAAAAGACCAATCAAAACAATCAGCACTTAAAGCTATAGATAAGCTAGAGCTTATCTTAGAACAAGAACATAAAAACATATGTGCTTTTATAGTTGAGCCTCTTGTTCAGTGTGCTGGGGGTATGCATATGTATCATCCTATTTATCTAAAAAAAGCAAAAGAGCTTTGTAAAAGATATAATATATTTTTTATAGCTGATGAGATAGCTGTTGGTTTTGGCAGAACGGGATATTTTTTTGCTTCACAAAGTGCTGATATAACTCCAGATATTATGCTTCTTAGCAAGGGATTAACAGGCGGGTTTTTACCACTTTGTGCTGTAATGATAAGTGATGAGATATATAATGCTTTTTATTGTGACTATCAAGAGAATAAAAACTTTCTTCACTCTCATAGTTATACGGCAAATCCTTTGTGTTGCACGGCTGCTATTGCTACAATAGAGTATTTAGAAAAGTATAATATCCTAGAAAAAAACAGATCCAAAATAAAGCAGATCTCAAAAGAGCTAAAAAGATTTGATTCTTTGTCTATAGTCAAAGAAATAAGACAAACAGGCATGATAGCTGCTATAGAGCTAAAAGATGACTTACCATACGAAAGAGTAGGGCTTAAAATTAACCAATATTGCCTAAAACAGGGGCTGTTTATTAGACCACTAGGAAATGTGATCTATTTTATGCCACCTTTTATTATCAAAAAATATGAGATTAAAAAATCATTTGAGATTATATATAGTAGCCTAGAAGCACTAAAAAACAATACAATATAATCTAATTTATGATATAATCAAATCAAAGTATAATTATGGGGAAATAAATTGAGTGAAAATTTTGTTTTATTAATAGAATGTGATGACCAAATAGGTTTGGTTTATCAAATATCAAAGGTTATTTTTAATCACAACTTAAATATAAAGAGCAACTCTGAGTTTGTTGATGAGGAGAGTAAAAAGTTTTTTATGAGAACTGTTGTTAGTGGTGGCTTAGATCAAGAGGTGTTTTTAGATGAACTAAGAGCAGTATTGCCAAAAGATGCTTTAATAAGATTTAGCAAACAAGCAAAGAAAAATATTATTATTTTAGCTACTAAAGAGTCTCATGTTTTGGGTGATTTGCTTATTAAAAACTATGAAAATGAACTAGATGCCAATATCTTAGCTGTAGTTTCAAACCACAATCTACTTAAAAGCTTAGTTGAGAAGTTTGATATACCTTATCACCACTGTGATGTAGGTGAGCTAAATAGACAAGATCATGAATATGATCTATCTCAAATAATAGAGCTATATAATCCAGATATTATAGTATTGGCCAAATATATGAGAGTTTTAACGCCTTGGTTTGTTTGTAAATATGATGGTAAAATACTCAATATTCATCACTCATTTTTACCAGCTTTTATAGGGGCAAATCCTTATAAACAAGCTCATCAAAGAGGTGTTAAGATCATAGGAGCTACTGCACATTTAGTAACAAATGATTTAGATGAAGGTCCGATTATATCACAAGATATAGTAAGAGTAGATCACTCATTTTCATGGCAAGATATGAAAAAAGCAGGAAGAAATGTAGAAAAAGTAGTTCTTTCAAATGCTTTGGATCTATTGCTAGAAGATAGAGTGTTTGTACATAATAATAAAACAGTAATACTTTAATGAAACATTTTAATATAGTTTTACATGAGCCACGTATTCCTCAAAATACAGGAACAATAGGAAGGCTTTGTTATGCAACAAACTCAAGCTTACACCTTATAAAGCCTTATGGCTTTGAGATAACTCAAAAAGCTTTAAGAAGAGCAGGACTTGATTATTGGAAGTATTTAAAAGTATATGAATATGAAAATATAGATGATTTTTGGAGTAAACACCCTCTTAGTAATAGGCATTTTTTTGCCACAACAAAAAGTAGTAAAACTCACTTTGAAGCAAAGTTTCAAGAAGATGATTATTTTTACTTTGGTAGAGAAGATGCAGGACTTCCAAAAGAGCTAATAGAGCTAAATATCCATAACAATATTAAAATACCTATGATAAATGAAGCTAGATCATTAAATATCGCAAATAGTGTTTCTATAGTGATTTATGAGGCTATTAGGCAAACTTTATAGTTAGAGAGTATATCATCTTATAGAAGATGAGAGTAAGGCTAAATAGCCTTACTCAAAGTGAAGATTATTTTATATTTGTATTTGCTTCAACTCTTCTGTTTTCAGCTCTACCATCTTCAGTATTATTATCAGCTACAGGTTTAGCTTCACCATAACCAACAGCTTTTAATCTTGCAGCGTCAATACCCTCTTCAATAAGAGCATCTCTTACAGCATCAGCTCTTCTTTGTGAAAGCTTTTCATTATATGCGTCACTTCCTATTGAATCAGTATGTCCTTCTATAGTTGCACTTAATAGAGGATTTTCTTTCATAATATTAGCAAACTCTAACACTCTTTGTTTTTGTTCAGATTTGATATCACTTTTATCAAAATCAAAATTAACATGGAAGTTAAAGTTCAACGCACAACCATCTTTATCAACTTTTAGCCCTTTTGGAGTATTTGGACATTTGTCAAGTTCATCTATTACACCATCTCCATCGCTATCTTTTGGAGCTTCTTTTGGAGGCTCAATAGCTTTTGGAGCTTCTACTACAGGCTCTTCAACAACTACAGGTTGAGCTTTTTGTCCACCAAATTTCATAGAAAGCCCAAGTCCTATTGTTTTGTCTTTATCTTCTGTTTCAACTTTGTATGTATATCTACCTTCTGTAAAAATACTTACAGTCTCATTAAGAGCATATCTTAAACCAAGTCCTGCATTCCAGATTGTTTGAGAATCAAAATCAGCAAGTTTATTGTTTGCTTTTTCATATCCCCCACCAATAAAAGAATATGGTGTCCATCTTGAATCATTTTTAAAATCATAAACCAAATTTGCAGCATATCTCATAAGATCTGTTGTTTGGTTGTTGTTTTTATATTTTGCATCATCAGCATATTCATAAGATAGTTGAATAGCTAAAGAATCCATAATCTCTTTTGATACTCTAAGTCCAAAAGAGTTGTAATTATTCAAATCACTACTACTTTTTGTAAAGTTCTTTGATACGATAGGCTCTACATTGTATTCAGCCATTGCAGTTGTAGCAAGTGCAGCTGCTACTCCAGCACTAATTAAAAGTTTTTTCATACAAATCCTTTTTTAACATTTTTGTGACAATATAATATCAGATTTTGGCTTAAATTTAGCTAACAATTATATTTAATTTTATTTTTTACTGATTTTCTTTATTTATTTTTCTTCTAAGTTGATTGACATTGACTCAAGTTTATGATAAAATATCACTCAATAAGTATAATAGATTTAATAGTAGGAGTTGCTTATGGCAAAGAGTTTATATGAGACTTTAGAAGTCAAAGAAAATGCAACAGCTGATGAGATAAAAAAAGCATATAGAAAATTAGCAAGAAAATATCATCCAGATGTAAATAAAGATCCAAGTGCTGAGGAGAAATTCAAAGAGATTAATGCAGCATATGAAGTATTGAGTGATCCAGAAAAAAAATCACAATATGATAGATTTGGTGACAATATGTTTGGTGGGCAAAATTTTCATGATTTTGCAAGAGGACAAAGTGGAGCTGGAATAGATCTTGATGATATATTAAGGAATATCTTTGGTGGAGGTGGTGGCTTTAGTAGTAGCGGTTTTGGTGGTAGTGGTGGCTTTGGTAGCAGTGGATTTAGTGGTTTTGGAGGATTTGAAGAAGATCTTGATATGGAAGCATCTATAACTATTCCTTTTGCTACAGCTATTTTAGGTGGTAAACAACATATTAGTTTAAGCAATGGCACCTCTTTTGATATTAAAATCCCAGAAGGTATAAAAGATGGACAAAAAATAAGAGCAAAAGATCAGGGCAAAAGATCAGGACAAAAAGTAGGTGATTTAATACTTCATATCAATGTTTCTCCAAGTGATGAATATGAAAGAGATGGTTTTGATTTGATTAAAAGCTTTGATCTTAGCTTAAGAGATGCTCTTTTTGGTGGGAAGTTGGAGATAAAAACATTACATAAAACTATTACCTTAAAGGTACCACAAAACACAAAACAAGGACAAAAATTTAGAGTAAGAGAGCTTGGGGTTTATGATAGAAAAAGCGGTAAAAAAGGGGATTTGTACTTAAAGGCAAATATCTTTTTACCTAAAATAGAAAATATAGATAAAGAACTTTTATCTATGATGGAAGCAAAACTACCTAAGGAGTGATTATGCAAAAAAGCTACTATGAGCCTGTTTATCTTATTGGTGCTGTTGCTGAGATTTTAAATATTCATCCACAAACATTAAGACAATATGAAAGAGAGGGTTTAATAAAACCATCAAGAACAAATGGAAGGATTAGACTATATTCTCAACACGATATAGATAATATAAAAATAGTTTTAAGTTTAACTAGAGATTTAGGAATTAATCTAGCTGGAGTTGAGTTGATTTTGGAGCTAAAAGAGCAGATAGTAGTACTTCAAGAGGAGCTAGAGTTTTATAAAAAGAGACTCAAAAATGTAGATAAATTTGGAGTTGTTCCATCACATAAGGCTTTAGTAGTGAAAAAAAGTTTGTATGATATAGTTATTTTTGAAGAGTAGATTGATTTAGTTTTTAGTTATTGGTTATTAGTTTTTAGTTAAAAGACTAATAACATCAACTTTTGAACAGGTGAAATCTCATATAAGGAAGAATAAATGAGTAATGAAGACTTAAAAAGTATCAAAAATAATATATTAAAAGATAAAGACATAGAACTAATTAATAAAATAGATTATGATATAGAAGTGGATTATAAATTAAATTTATTTATTGCTAAAAAAGATAGAGTAGATTATGTTTATAACACAGCTGCACTAGAGGGAAATCCATTTACATTACCTGAAGTTCAAACTCTTTTAGAGGGAGTAACAGTTGGAGGACATAAACTAAGTGATGAGCAGATGATATTAAATCAGAATAAAAGTGTAAACCTATTGTTTGACCTAATCAATAGTAATGAGTTTGGATTAAATAAAGAAACCCTTTTAAAACTTCATACTGAGGTGTCTTATGAAGAAGCTTTAGAGTGGGGAAAATTTAGAAGTGGTAATGTTAGAATTACTGGAACATCATATCTTGCACCAAAAAGTCAATATTTAGATGAGATCTTTTCTAAAAATATGGAAAAACTACAAGAGATAAAACATCCTATAAATAGAGCTATAATATATTTTTTATTGGGTGCTAGAAATCAATATTTTTATGATGGAAACAAAAGAACATCAAGGCTTATGATGAATGGTGAACTTTTAAGTAATGGATATCCACTTTTAAATATAAAAGTAAAAGACCAATTAGAATTTAATAAAACAATGATTGAATATTATGATACTAATAATATCTTAAGAGCCTTAGAATATCTATCAAAATACTATTTAAAACAAAGTAAAGAATTAAATGATTAAACTACTGTAGGAGCTTTTATTACTCATAGCTAAAAATCTTATTTCCTAAAAAACAAAGCTTTACTTTTTTGGGGTGCATACCACTTGGAAGTGACATTTCAATGTCACCGCGTGGGTAAGGTTGAAACATCTGGTATGAACCCCTAAAATTGGACTATTATTGGAAGTGACAATTCTCACAGAGAGTACAAGTACAGCATTGTCACCCTTTCTTAAATATCATTTTATACTTTTTTGAATTGGTGAGGTTGAAACCTCACTTCCTGTTGGTTTGAGCTCCCTCAAATGAGATTATTATTGGAAGTGAGACTTCAGTCTCACCTTTTTCTAGTATGCACCCCTAAAGTTTAAATAGCTTTTAGCA
>Ga0172377_10000885_pt1 | contig 29377 bp, 19 predicted proteins | sample Pumphouse3metaG_FD_119749 | JGI IMG/M metagenome (GOLD analysis project Ga0172377, IMG submission 119749) | Leachate microbial communities from a municipal landfill in Southern Ontario, Canada - Pumphouse #3 metaG | ecosystem: Engineered > Solid waste > Landfill > Unclassified | place: Canada... | reverse complement strand
TTATTACAGGGTGCGCGTTTAACCGCCTGGGAATTAAACGCTGCCGGAATCGATACAACAACCATTTGTGATTCCATGGCGGCACAGTTAATGCAAAAAAAGAAAATTGACATTGTTATTGTTGGAGCAGATCGGGTAACAGCCAATGGTGATGCTGCCAATAAAATAGGAACCTATTCTTTAGCAATTAATGCCTATTATCACCATGTTCCTTTTTATATTGCCATGCCCTATTCCACAATTGACCGTAAGCTTTCTTGTGGTAGTGATATTCCTATAGAGCAGCGTTCCAGTGATGAAATTTTTCATTGTGACGGTGTTCACACCTACAATCCCGCTTTTGATGTAACGCCACATCAACTCATTACAGGCTACATCACCGAAAAAGGCATTCAAACTAAATTATAATTTCAGAGTTCTGTTCTGCAGTCATCAACCATCTTTTATTTTTTTATCAAAGGGGCTGTAAAAAAATGAACTTGACAATTTGCCGAAAAAATCGTGATTTGATTTTGGGGCCGACAACGAGGAGCATACCCTCAGGTATGTGACGAGGTTGGCGGCACAAAAAACATTCACGAGAATTAGGCAAATGTAAAGGTTATTTCTGAACAGCCCCAAAGACCTAAAAATTAATTTATTTTTACAACGTCATAGGAATTCCAATGGCGTTGTTGTTATTTTAAAGACGAATCATAGAAAATCCAAAAAAACTTTTTTCTTTTTTATGCAATCAGAAACATTCCAATGATTTTCAAACGCGGGCAATAAGGCTTGAATTTTTTGTTATAGTAAGGAGTTATTACAAAAAACATTGTGAAATCCTTTTATAATTACGAAAAAACATCGATGGATAATCATACCGCTTCAATCATTCTCAACATGCTTTCGGGCATTTCAGCAGGAAAAGTCAAGACCCTGTTGCATGACACGCTCGAACCAAAAGAATTATTTACTCAATCCGATCAATTTCTTTCTCACCTTCCGGGTATGACTCGAAAAATTCTTTACCATTTGCAAAATTGGCAAAATTATTGCGATCCAGAAGTTGAAAAGCAAAAAGCGGAACGCAGCGGCATTTATATCATCACTCCAGAGAACAGCTTTTATCCGCCCCTGTTGCGAGAAATTTCCGATCCCCCCTTATGCCTTTATGTACGAGGAGCGCTCGCCGCTTTAGAAAAAAGCGTTGGAAGCATCGCCATCGTCGGATCGCGACATACGACTCAATACGGCGAAAAGATGGCGCATTTTCTAGCCAGCGAAGCCGCGTTAGCAGGCTGGCCCGTTATTTCGGGGCTTGCTCGCGGCATTGATACCATCTCGCATCGTACTGCCCTTCAAAATCATGGCATCACACTGGCCATTTTAGGCAGCGGTTTATTTAATCTCTATCCGAAAGAAAATTTTGAATTAGCAAAAGAGATTTGCACACAAGGCGGTGCCATCTTATCGGAGTTTCCCCTGGATACCAAACCAGATCGTTACAATTTTCCGATTCGCAACCGAATTATATCCGGAATAAGTCGCGGCACCATCGTTATTGAAGCTGGTCTTCAATCCGGAAGTTTAATTACAGCTCATTCCGCATCGGAACAAAATCGTGCTGTTTTTGCCGTGCCTGGACGAGCAGATTCCCCTTTTTCAAAAGGCTGTCACGCATTAATTCAAGATGGTGCAAAACTCGTTGAACAATTTCAAGACGTCGTCGATGAATTTACCTTTTTACCGGGACTTGAACCACCGGGGCGACAGAAACAAATTCGAGAACAAATACAAAAAATGGAAGTCCTCGGCTCGCCGCCTGTTGAGCTACCAGAATTAGAATACCGTATTTGGAAACAAGTCTCGCTTGAGGACATCCCCCTCGATAATTTAATTACGACCCTAAATCTACCAGCCTCAAAAGTCCTTTCCACAATTCTTCTTTTAGAAATGAAAAATCTGCTTAAACAGCTTCCAGGAAAGCTAATTTCAGCAAATCCTAGTAAAAAAGCAAAAAAAAAGACCTAAATTCTTTCCTGTCTGTCTTTGATGCAATATATTTTGAAACAATACTTTCATGATTTATTGAATAGTCACGCTTGAAATCAAGATGTTAGAATTCGTTTTTACGAATCTATTTTCTCTTTTTCGTGCGTACGACATAGATATTTTAAGGATTATCAAATGAATAAAAAGTTAGTCATCGTAGAATCACCGGCAAAAGCGCGGACCATCGGACGCTTCCTGGGATCGGACGTTAACGTTCTGGCATCCATGGGACATGTTCGTGATTTACCCAAAAATAAACTCGGCGTTGATATTGCCAATAATTTTAATCCGGATTATGAATTAACGACAAATGGCAAAAAAATCATAAAAGCCCTCAAGTCTGCAGCGGAAAATGCAAATGAAATATATCTTGCAACAGATCCGGATCGCGAGGGAGAGGCGATCGCATGGCATCTAAAAACACTGCTCGACACCAATAAAAACAGAACCTTTCATCGCATCGCATTTCATGAAATTACTAAAAATGCCATCCAAAATGCACTGGAAAACCCCTCGGAATTATCCATGGGCCTGATTGATGCCCAGCAAGCTCGACGCGTGCTAGACCGAATCGTCGGATATCAAGTCAGTCCAATGCTCTGGAAAAATATTCATAAGGGAACCAGCGCTGGCAGAGTACAATCCATCGCATTGCGCTTAATTGTGGAACGCGAGCGCGAGATTCAGGCATTTCAATCCGAAGAATACTGGAATATCGAGGGTTATTTTCAAAGCAACAACCCGGAAACAAAACTAAAAACTTACCTGGCTAGAATTAACGGCAAGAAAAAAATGCCGCAAAACAAAGAACAAACCGATTGCCTGGTTCAAGCGCTGAAATCTTCTGGCGCATCTCATACTGTAAGCAAAGTCACTTCAACACCGCGCAAACAACATGCTGCGCCGCCCTTTATTACAAGTACTCTCCAGCAGGCCGCCAGTAGCTTTTTGAAAATAGGCACCAAACAAACCATGCAGCTTGCCCAACAGCTCTACGAAGGTGTAGAAATCGGCAGTGGCGGTTCGGTTGGTTTAATTACCTATATGCGTACCGATTCTGTGAATATTGCCAAAGAAGCACAAAACCAGGCGAAAGAATATATCACCCATAAATTTGGTCCAGAATATGTACCAGCCAAGCCCAATAATTATCGCTCCCGAAAAACGGCTCAGGAAGCGCATGAAGCGATTCGGCCAACAGATATTAATCGTATCCCAGATGATTTAAAAGAGTACCTCTCCCCGCAACAACTAAAATTATACCGTCTAATTTGGAATCGTTTTGTTGCCAGTCAGATGGCAGCTGCAAAACAACTTGATCATGTTATTGAGATTGAAAGCAAAGGTGGCGAATTAGACACCTTCCAGCTCAAAAATGATAAAATTGATAAAAAATCTTCGAGTGGAACAATTTGCACGTTTCACGCTGCAGCACGCGAGACAAAATTTCAAGGTTATTTAATTATTTACAATATTCGTGACCTTGGCGAAGAAGACGAGATGGATGAATTCAGTGGAATTTTGCCGCCGATGAAAATTGGCATAAAATGCGACCTCCTGAAATTACTGACCAAGCAAAATTTTACGTCGCCGCCGAGTCGTTTTTCCGAAGCCTCACTTGTGAAAGCATTAGAGCAAAATGGTGTTGGACGTCCTTCTACTTTTGCCACCACTGTCAGTACTGTTATTGATCGAAAGTATGTTGAAAAAGCAAAATCCAGCCTTGTTCCAACGGAATTAGGATTTTCAGTCAATGACTATCTTGTCAAGCAGATGCCGAATCTCTTTGACATTGGTTTTACGGCCCAAATGGAAAATGAACTGGATGAGATTGAAGAAGGGAAAATAAACTGGATAAACATGCTCACACAATTTTATAAGAATTTTCAAAACTGGATTGGAAAAGAAAATCTTCCCACGGTTATAAAAACGAGTGAATTACAAGAAATACTCAATCATTTATTTCCGGAAGATTATTCCTTTGCACCGCCTGAAAAACATGGAACAATAACATACGACGATAAAAAATTTCATACAAGCATTAATGAGCAGCTGTCAAAAGGAAAAGATTTATCGGATCGCCAACGCAATGCTCTTTTAAATATGATTGCGCGCTATGCCGCAAAAGACGAAAATGTCCATCAGTACGTAGACGAAACCGTTTTAGAAAATCCGATTAACGCACTCATTAAAAAGAACGCCGAAAAAGAAGCGCTTCCAAAAGAAGAACAACGGCCGGAAATTCTAGCTCTTATGACAGCAATGGAAAAAATCACGTGGAAAAAGCCCGTCAAACGCGGACGCAAAACTTATGATGACGGAAAATTTTTCCGTTCTCTGAAACGCCAAGCCGATAATGGGAAAAATTTATCCCAAGCACAAATACTAGCCTTGCTGAAGTTGGCTAAAAATTATGCCAGCCTTATCGAAGATTTTGAAAAAATATCGCAGGCCGTTGTCGCTGCCGTTAGCTTCGGGGATAAAAATTCATCCGCACAACAGCTCGTTGATCCCGTTGCCATCAAAGCAGAAGCAGAAAAAAAAGAAAAATTGCGCCCTAAAATAGAATTGCTCTTTAAACTCGCAGAAGAAATCCACACATGGAAAGAAACAACGTCAAAAAGAAAAAATGCCTTCGATGAACAAAAATTCCTCGAATCCCTGAAAGACCAATTCGCCAATCGAAATTCACTGAGCGAAAAACAAACGGCCGCATTATGCAAAATGCTAAAAAAATATGAAGAACAAATTCCGGATTTCAATGAACACACCGAAACCCTGGAATCTCTCCTGCCACCACCCCCCAAAAAACTGGACATCAAATGCCCCCTTTGCGGTGCGCCACTTGTCCAACGATACGCGCGCGGAAAATCCTTCATCGGATGTTCTGCTTTCCCTAAATGCCGGTACATCTCTTCCGAAAAAGACAAAAAAGATGAATAACTCATTGGACTTTATTCGGAATATTAACCAAAAATCATCCTAAAAGTTCGAACTATGGATATTGCCACTCTTTGTATGAATATGAATGCGGAACAAGCATCCGATCTATTCTTAAATGAAGATCAGATGCCCGCAATTCGCTGCAATGGAATTATAAAACTGCAGCATTACACAGAACTTCTACAACAGAATGATATCCGCCAATTCTTTTCCGCCTACCTACCGCCAGATACATGGGAAAAATTTCAGACAAACCGCGATTTGGACCTCGGCTTTACACTCGAAAAATCAACACGATTCCGACTAAACCTCTCCTTCCAAAAAGGAAAGATAAGCCTATCTATCCGGCGAGTCCCGAATGGTAAAGAATTAGATCTGACTAAACTCCGAATCCCTGAAAAACTCGCTAAAATGATCGAGTCACCAAGGGGATTGCTCTTAATTACCGGCGCAACAGGAAGCGGCAAAACAACCACCCTTGCGGCACTCCTCAATCATATTAATTGTACTCAAAAACGACATATTATTACAATCGAGGATCCGATTGAATTTATCCATGAAAATAATCTCGCCCTCATAACGCAACGCGAAATTGGAAACGATACCCATGACTTTCCAACCGCTCTTAAATATGTAATCCGACAAAACCCCGATGCTATTTTTATCGGCGAATTACGTGATTTAGACACCCTCTCAACCGCGATCTCCGCAGCAATGACGGGGCATCTTGTTGCCGCCACAATTCACACCGTTGATGTCCAGCAAACACTGGAACGAATCCTGAATTACTTTCCAGATCACCTGCAGAACCAAATTGCCCAAGATCTGTCTTTGGCCTTATTGGGAATTGTGTCACAACGACTGCTCCCAGGAATAGACGGCAAGCCTGTTTGTGCATTCGAAATTCTTAAAAACACCCCGTTGGTACAACGCCTTATTGCCAAACGGTCGTTGGATTCCATTCCAGATATATTAAGAAACAGTACCCATGAAGGAATGATTGATTTTAACCATTCTCTTCTCGCCCTTTGCAAACAGAATCTCATCGCTTTTGAAACAGCAAAATATACCGCCGATAATTCAGATGAGTTTACGCTGCTGTATCAGGGCATGCAAACAGGCGTCCGTACGCTGCAAGACACCTATTCCAGTGACGCCGACCAGGGTCTCAGCATAAAACGTCTTCTTAGTGATGCTGTTCAATATGGTGCTTCGGATTTACTGCTGACGGTTAATTCACCGCCTGTCATTCGCCTAAATGGTTTTTTACGGCCTTTTGATACCCCCGTGCTGGCATCCGCGGATACCCATAAATTGTTTTTTAGTATTTTATCACCACAGCAGCGTTCTTCCTTTGAAATAGAGCGCGAAATTGATTTTGCGTTAAGTGTCCGTGGTATTGGCGATAAAAAAGAAGAGCAATATCGTTTTCGTGTTAATGGTTTTTTTCAAAAGGGAAAAATAGCCGCCGCTTTTCGATTAATTCCAACTAGCATTCCGAGTGCTGATAAGTTAGGTCTTCCTGAAACGATTGTTAATTTAAGCAAACTTCAGCAGGGGCTTATTTTAGTCACCGGTCCAACGGGTCATGGAAAATCTACAACCCAGGCTGCGCTTATTGATAAAATCAACCAAACAAGAGCCTGTCATATTATAACTATCGAAGATCCTATTGAATTTGTCCATTCCCATAAAGTTGCTCTTGTTGAGCAGCGTGAAGTTTACGAGGACACAAAAAGCTTCGGCGCAGCACTAAAATATGTGCTTCGTCAAGATCCCGATGTTATTCTAATTGGCGAAATGCGTGACACCGAAACTGTTTCAGCCGCATTAACGGCAGCCGAAACAGGTCATCTTGTTTTAGCAACTCTTCATACGAATGATGTCACTCAAAGCGTTGATCGTATTATTGATCTTTTCCCTTCGGATCGCCAGAACCAGATTCGCTCACAATTAGCGGCTTCTCTGCAAGCAATTATTTCACAGAGGCTTTTGCCGACCCCAACCAAAAACGGGCGCGTTGCTGCATTTGAAATACTACTTGGAAGCACCGCAGTACGTAGCATGATACGCGATAAAAAGACGCACCAACTTGCTGGCACGATGGAAGCATCAGCCCGCATGGGTATGATTACAATGGAACGCGCCGTTCAAAATCTCTATCTTCAGCAGAAAATAACGCGCGAGACTCTTGAAAACATGGGATATCAAATATTAAACTGAAAAAAGGAAACAAAAACCATGCTGAAAACTTACACCTATCCAGAATTGTCAGAAATATTACAAATCAAATCCCCATTATTAATGCTGGATCGCCTTACCTTAGACCAAGAAAATCCTAAGGCAACGGCCTTGAAAATGGTCTCTATGAATGAATTCGTTTTCGCCGGACACTTTCCTGGTCAGCCTGTTATGCCCGGCGTACTTCAAATTGCCGCAATGACCCAAGCATCTAGAATGATCTTTGAAAAGCACTTTCCAGGTGACGGAAAAACCATTCTTGCCAGTATGCGAAAAGTTAAATTCCGCAAGCCAGTACAACCCGGTATGGCGATGTATATCACCGCTGAATTCTTAGATTCAACAGAAAACGGAATTTATGAATTTCGAGTAAAAAATACAATAAACCAAGAAGTTGCTTCAACAGGCATTATTTGCTTAACCCGAAAAGACAACACAAAATTAAAACCCCTTTGCGATCATTCCGAACCCAACCCAACTCCGGAAAATTTTAAAGGCGAAATCAGCGACCCCGCAGAAATCATGAAGTATCTCCCCCATCGCCTGCCGTTCCTGTTAATCGATCAGGCTTACAATTTGGGTCATGACGGTACCTGCTATGGATATAAAAATATTACCGGCAATGATGCTCTTATGACTGGAAGCTCCGATGGCATATTCCCGGGTTATCTTCAAATTGAAGCCGGTGCGCAATTAGGCTGTGCGCATATTCTGAAACTTCCTGGAAATGCAAATAAGCTAGGGGTGTTTATGTCCGTAGATGAAGCCGTTTTTTACCATCAAATCATTCCTGGTGATCGCTTGGATATCACCGCATCTGCAGAATTCGGAGGAAGATTTGGTATCGCAAAAGCCCAATTCAAAGTCGCGGATAAAATTGTCACTGAAACAAAATTCAAATTTGCGATTATTGACGCACTCGGAAAATAGCCAACGTTAAATCAACCGGAAATTCGAAGATAATACTTCAGATTTCCAATAAAACGACAGCTTCTTTCCTACCAAAAAAAACATGAAATAAAAAAAATAGATAAACCCGCAAAAGAATAAGATTCAATAAGCCTTTATCAAATTTCTAAGGGGCTGTAAAAAAAATGAACTTGACAAATTGTCGAAAAAATCGTGATTTGATTTTGGGGCCGACAACAAGGAGCATACCCTCAGGTATGTGACGAGGTTGGCGACACAAAAAGCTTTCACGAGAATCAGGCAAATGGAAAGGTTATTTCTGAACAGCCCCTAATCTAATAATTTGATTTCTTTTAAAAATTGTTTCTTTTTACGCCAATTAGGAACAATTTTAATAAATAACTCCAGCGTCACTTTGCATTGGCAGAGCTCAATTAACTTCGCGGTGGCCATTTTCCGTAACCGCTTTATCATCCGTCCACCTTTGCCAATTACAATTCCCTTGTGAGCTTCACGCTCAAGATTCAGCGTCGCCTCCACCATAATTTCTTTCGTTTTTAATTCTTTCCAGCGATCAATGGTCACAGCAATACAATGCGGTATTTCCTGCTCAAGTTCCAATAACAACACTTCACGAATTAATTCTGCAGCAATATCCCGCTCATAAATATTAGTAACCTCATCACGATCATAAAGAAAAATTCCGTGCGGGAGCATTTTTTTCAAACGCACAATCAAACTAGCCGCGCTCGCTTCATTATGCGCAATAAGCGTAATATCCGGCGCATCCGGCAAATATTTTCGATAGAACCGGCTGCTGATAGCCTGTTGTTCCGGCGTTGTTAAATCGGCTTTATTAAAAAGCAAAAGGATCGGTTTTTTGCTTTTGGATGCCAATTGCGCAACCATGCCATCTTCAGCCCCAGGTTCACGCGTAGGATCAATCATACAGACAACAACATCTGCATCTTCCATGACACGCTCAACCGATTTTGCCATGGCCTCATCGATGGCGATATTCCCAGCATGGACACCTGGACTATCTAAAAACATAATCTGAGAATTTTTATCATTAAAAATTCCAAGCATATACTTTCGGGTCGTTTGCGGTTTATTCGATACAGCCGCAAGATGACACCCCAATAAAGTATTTAGTAGAGTTGACTTCCCAGTATTTGGCCGCCCTAATAATGCGACAAATCCAGTTATGCCTTCTTGGGCAGGATCCATTTGTAAATTAACAGTCGTCATAAATATTTTTTAAATCATAGGAAGAATACTCTTCCAATCAAAAAAGTTCTCATTCGCCCCACGCTCGGAGCATTAACAATCATTCAAACATCACCGCATTTTTGCGGATATTTCGCCCATACAACAGGATAAATTCTTTTTACAGCCACGAACTGTCTCTTCAGTTACATCTTGGCTTTTTTAAGACTTTGCCGTGTTTTATGAATCGTACAATCTTCAACACAAATTAAAATAAATATAGTTATCTATTCAGGCATCTGAAATCAACTATTTCTATTTTGTCAGTCTTTTTTTCTGACACTTTATAAATTTAAGACTTCAATACTAGCTTACAAGTAATTTTACATTTTTTTATGACTCATAACACAGCAATGGAGACAAAAAATTACAAAATCGCGTAAACACATTTCAACAGTTCCCCATTTTACAAGATTCACATCATGTCTAATTTCAAAAAAGGTTCTCTTCCGCGCCCTATTTTTTGCCTAAACTATCTTATTGAAACAGCGCCCTTTTTATTGCTTTTTTTTTATTTTGCCCTTGGGATTGCCAGCATTTTTTACGGCAAACTCCATTCTATTTATATCCTGCCTGCTTTTTTTTATCTATTCGTCAAACATCGGCGTTTCCATTGGCTAGCCGCACTCTTTTTTTTAGGTGGAATTCTTCGCGGATTACTTGGCCTCTATACTGAAAGTCATAATATTCGAAGCCAACTACCCAGAACGCCATGTTATATCGAATCCAGACTTAAAATTAAAGAAGGCTACGCAATCGATCCCAAAATTGCCCAATATCAGCCAATAAATCTTCCGATTACAGCAGTCCTTCAAACAATTTGCACGCATCAACACCCTAACTCACATCTTCCTACTTCGTGTAAAGTACTCCTCGTTTGTGCCAAGAAAAATCGCACAAAAATGCGCAGACTACATTCCGGTGATATTCTTTCTACCACCGGCATTTTTCAAAATATTCCACAACTGGAATCCCCCAACATAAGATATGAAAAATATTTGCAGTCTACCAAAATACAGGGTATTTACAAGATTACAAATTTTACAAAGAAAGGCCCAGACAATACTTTCTTTACCACACTGGAATCCTATTTGCAATCAACTCGCGAAGCGCTTGCCCGCCAAGTTTTAGACGGGTTTTTGCCACGCTCCCATGAAAGTCACATGATTTTAGCGCTCTCACTGGGATACCACAACGCACTGGAATATAACATAAAAAAATTCTTTCTTCATTCAGGAACGATACACATTTTTGCCATATCCGGTCTGCATGTCGGTCTTTTCTTTGCTTCGATGTTATTTTTCTTTCTCCAATGCGGCTTTCCGATAAAATTTCGCTGGGGTCTAAGCGGGTTACTGACAATCGGATATGTTTTTATCACAGGAATATCACCATCTTCGATACGAGCTCTCAGCATGGTCCTGCTGATGATTTACGCTACCTTTCGCAACAAACCGGCACTTCCCCTTAATACCCTCGGTCAAATCGGTTTTTTATCCCTATTTATAAACCCGCGTCTTCTGCAAAATGCAGGCTTTCTTTTTTCTTATATAACCGTTTTTTTTCTATTAGCCGGTTTAAGCCATTTGCAATATATTCAAACCATTTTGCAGGAGTTAAATTATTGGATACCACGACACAATCGCAGCAATACTAGAATAGAACATATGAGAACAGCCATGATATACTCTGTTTTATCTTGCGTTCTTGCCTGGGCTGCAAGTATGGGCGTTACCATGCAGATAAGTGGTCAGCTGTGCTTTCTATCCCCCTTGCTGAATTTAGTTTTAATTCCGCTTATTCCTTTATGCCTTATTGCTGTTCCGATAAAAATACTATGTACCGTCTGCGGCTGGACTTTTGGAAAAAATATTTGTATTGCTGCGATTCATTTTATTTTACGCAGAATGCTTCAGCTCACCGAATGGGGCAGCCAATTTCCAGGAACAACAATTCTTGGAATACAGCCGATTCTATCCATTTTCTTTTTTTATGCCGGGTTGCTAATCCTTCTTTGTTCGAATTGGCAACAAATAGACAAGCTGATTTCACCGGAAAAAAGGTCTTTCTTTTAAAACCAAAATCCGCCATCGAATTCTATTCAATGGCGGATTGGTTTATTATGATTTCAAATCAGATCATTCTTTTCGATGGAGCAGTATTTTTATTTTTTTAACTGCTAAGACGGCAAGCCATGCAGCTAAAACAAGTAATAAAACACTCACCGTTACCAAAGTCTTATTATGCAGTCCCCATTGTTTTATAATCAATACGATTAAAGCCCAGACACTAATAAGGAACATAAAAAACATTGGAAGCATGGCAAAAAGGTACGGTTTTTTATTCCGGAACAAGTAAAGCGTAACCGCCAAAAGCGTCAATGCCGCCAGCAGCTGATTGGATGCACCAAAGATAGGCCAAAGATGTTTTCCGCTACCGCTGAAGGCTAATACCGCTGCAAATGCTACAACAATAATTGTGGCAATCCAACGATTGCCCAGAAATTTCGATATTGAAGCTTGAGCAAGTGACCCTAATTTTTCTTGTCCCACAGAATCCACTGCTTCTTTCGCTGCTTTTATTTCTTTGGCTTCCTCTTCTTTACACGGAAGCATTAATTCCTGCCAAACAAAACGGGCCAGCCGTGTTGCGGTATCTAAACTTGTTAAAATAAATGCCGACAACGCTAATGCGATAAAGTTTCTGCCAACGGCAAAGGGGAGATGCAGTGATTCACAAAAATGTCCCATTCCATTTGCAAACATCATGGGTGCTGCTGTATTCTTTGACAGTATCGTATACTTATCCATTCCGAGATAAGCAACACTACAAATTGCCAGAATCGCCAAAATGCCCTCAACAAGCATACTGCCATAACTAATGGGAAAGATATCCTTTTCACTATTGATTTGTTTTGCCGAGGTACCCGATGCTACCAACGCATGAAACCCCGAACACGCACCGCAAGCAACCGTTACAAACAATAAAGGAAAAACACCAGGTATCATTTCCGCACCCGTAATTGCGAAAGCGTGCATCTGCAGTACCGGCTTTGCCACAAATTTCCCTGCAAAGACAAGGAGCATCATCGCATACAACAACTAAGAATGCAAATAATCACGCGGCTGCAATAAAATCCATACCGGAATAACGGAAGCGCAAAAGGCATAATATAGCAATGCGATAATCCAGACATTCGCTGCAAGCGTCTCCGATCCAAAAATAGCGGCTAAATCCAGAGGCATTATTGTTCCTAACCAAATACAGAAAAAAAGCAGCGGAACAAAAATCAGGGATCCTTCTAACAATGTTAAAATTTTCTTTCCAACAAGAATACCAAAAATGGGCGCAATACTAATAAAAAGAATAGATGCAGTCGCAACTTCAGGACTAGAAACAAAAGACTTTGCCACCATAACGGTAAAAACAGTGACAACAAGAACCAATGTTGCTAAGCAAAAGAACAAAAACAATTGACGGCCAACATACCCCAATTCGTCCTCAATCACATAAGCAATAGAACGGCCTTTGTGTCGAACCGATAAGAACATCGCCGCAAAATCGTGCATAGCGCCAATAAAGACGCAGCCGATAATAATCCACATTACTGCGGGGCCCCAGCCATATTTTGCTGCTAATACAGGCCCCACAATCGGTCCCGCCCCCGCAATTGACGCAAAATGATGACCAAATAAAATAGGCCGCGCAGTAGGAACATAATCAATACCGTCATATTCAGTACGAGAAGGGCAAGGACGAGACGGGTCTATTCCAAAAATTTTTTTAAGATATTTTCCGTAAATAAAATACGCAAGGATAAAATAAATTAAGGAACCAAACACCAACCAACAACCATTCATTTTAACAACACTTCCTTTTTAACTAAATAATAAAAAATACGATATAATAAAAAATACGATATTTTATAAAAGAAATCTTTACTGCTGAACTTTCAAATGAAACTTTTGCCGCATTTTTTGCAACGGATTCCAACTGTCACAAAAGGCTACATCCCAAAAAACATTCGTCGTTAAAATCGTTTTAGGAACTTGAACCTTTCTGGTAAAATTCCTTGTTTCTCCGGGATTGATAACGCCAAAATAGAAAAGCCTTCCATTCAACCAGGATTCATGCGAAAAAATCCGTCCCATCAAACAGCACGTTGGATTTTTGCCGGCATTTTTAATGGAAATTGAGATAGCCCACTTTGCATTCGGTTTCACGATTGGAGGAATACCGGCTAATTTTATTTCGAGCTTCTCGCGTTCCAAATCTCCGGTCAACTGAACAAAATCAATGCCATTTGCAAATAAAATATCATTGGATATACGCTCATCCAAAGTATGCTCATCATAATTTTTTCGTCGCGGAATCGTGCGATATATCGTTAAAACCTGTTTTTCCATCGTTGCATGCGAAATTCGCAGTTCAATAATTCGTGTATTTAAATTATCAAAACGTCGGAAGAAACCAAAAAGTATCTGATCCTTATCCACAACCATGCCGTTTTTATCTGTTACAACAGGAATATCATTGACCAAAAATTTTTCATTGCTCCAGAATCCGGCATTAATAACAGAGTTTCGCGAAGTCTCTTTTCCCAGCAAAACACGATTTCTCAATGGGCGATATTCTGGCAAAGTAGGAATATTTTCTTTTTCCGTAACAATCATTTGGACTGCCTGATAGACTTTTACTTCTGTGCATATTTGGTTCTGTCTTTTTTGAAACAAGAGTGCGCTATCCGGCAGGCTATTGGGCGCCAAAATACACTCGTACCGATCTTCAATCTTTTCATCCACAACTTTTGTACGTAAATACTCCCCGCGAAAAATCTTATACTTTACCGCTTGTCCGGGTGTTACCACTGTTTCTATTTCTGGTGTCGTTAATTGAGCATTCACTCCCAAAGACAATCCCAGAAAACCAACAATAAAAATAATTATGCCAATTCGATCAGTCATTCTTTTTTTCCGCCATAAATTTTTCTTTTACTTTTTCCATTCGGCCAAGGATTCCAGAACGAACCGAAGAAATTACAATCATCCCCAATTTTTGATAATCCGAAGTTGGTAATTCAGCTGAAAATCCAGACTCTGAATCCGTACTCAGCAGATGCTTCGGGTCCCAAATAGTTATCATCGTTACGCCGAAACGCTTACAAATATCCTCTTCTCGCCAGTCTTCCCGCCAACTTGACCCTGTCCAGACTGCAACGGATGGAAACACCCCGAGCTTCATAACAATCTTTAATTCTTCATACGTCGGCAAATGATAATCCAATCCGGGTTCTGCGTGTTGCAATTTTTGCACAAAATAAGCCGTATCCCGATACGTAATATTCGTTTTTGGCATGCTGTCCTCTTTCGATAATGTCTTTTTAATCGGGGGATTTTCAACCATCACACTATCATAAACATGTTTTGAAACAGGCTCTATACAAATATAAAAAGAATCCTTTTTTGGGGTTTGCAATAATTTCATTTTCATTCCATGAGGAGTGGTATACTCTTTCGGAAGCGGAAGTTTTTGAATCATGCCAATCATAATAGCATTTATTTTACGAACGGTATTGATCATTGTGGCCTGCTGCTTGCCAAATTCAGCAATTTTGGATCGGTTATTCGCCACATAAGTCCATTCCTGAGGCAGCAAATCACGACCTTTTCCAATTTGATCAATCAATACCATCAGCTGCAACTGAGAACTTTGTGCGTTATTGATTTCTACAAGAATATCGTTGATTTTTTCTTTTAATTGCAAATAAAGCAAAATCATTTGATCGGCAGAAGTCGCGCGCTTTATAGCATTGAATTTTTCTAAAATGGAAGAATACTTAATCTTTATTAAATTATTTTTCGCCATTTCATCATTGCAGATTTTATTAATATTATTCAACGAAACAATAGAAGAAGACTCATTGGAAATCGTTTTATTCTGCGCTGAAAATAAATTTCCGGTAAATATAAATGAAAACACCCCCAAAAATAATATCATTAAATATTTATCAAACATCATTTATTCCATTTTTATATCTATTTTATAACAACAAAACACGTCATACTATAACACAACTAAACAAAAAAAACGACTGTTTTACTATTTTTTTGAGGACTTTTTAAGCAAAAATAAGTTCCAAAAGAACATTCCTAAATAAATTCAATATTTTTTTCAAAAAAAATATTGCTTTCCTGAAAAAAGATCCTACTCAAATCGTCTTTGTAAAAATTCTAAATTTGAACACTCAACCCTTTTACACAACAAAAATTTCTTTCGCTTCTTTCACAAGACGAATAAAAAATACCATTGGATACAAACCCATAATTAAAAACGTTTCTGAAACAGAAATATTGTATCATCCAATCCATTTTTTTCGTTTTAATCGATAAAAAAAACTTCCGAAATGACAAAAAAATATTCCATATTCACGCCACTGGGCAAATATCCTGAAAAGCAATCGGCAGCATCTCCAACAGCTTATCGGCAGTAAAACACCGCTGCGGACAACAGGCCAGATCGGCCGCGTGCCCGTGCAGAAAAACGCCCAAACGAGCGGCATCAGCCGGGGGCATCCCCTGGGCTAACAAGGCCGTAATAACTCCCGCCAACACATCACCAGTACCCGCCGTTGCTAAAGCAGGGCTGCCGCTTAAATTTATAGTATAGCCCCCTGAATTATCATAGACTCTTGTTTGATGTCCTTTCAGCACAACAACAGCACCAGCCGCAGCGGAAATAGCATCCGCAATTTGCGGCATCGGATGATCCTGTTCCATCAAAATCCAAAAATCAAAGCCTTTCCCGAGCGCTTTTAATTCGCCTGGATGTGGCGTTAAAATAAGATTTTTTGAATCTTTCCGCAAATGATGCAAAGCAGGATGTGCCGCAAAAATACGCAATCCATCCGCATCAATAACAAGCGGTAAATTCTGCTGTTTCAGCAAAAATTCCAGCACTTCAGGATCTGCATTTACATCAACGCCCGGTCCATAAAGCAACGCCGTTTTATAGGGAAGCAGTTTTTCTATTTCAGGGATCATCTCTTTTTTGAAAAACGGGTCCCATTCATCGCCGAGTTTTTGAATAATCAAACTTAGGGATGCCGAATGCGGAAGGCAAGTTGCCGGCATCGCAAGAGTTACCAGTCCGGCACCGGAAAGCACGCAAGCCTCAGCGCCAAGATAAGCCGCACCATAATATTTTTGAGAGCCCGACAGACAAAGCGCATGCCCAAAGCTATTTTTATGGGAAACCGCTTCACGGCGCTTTAGTAATTTTTTTGCATCATAAGTACCGAACGTATCAATTGTTTCAGTCTGCGGATTTTTGTTCCATTCTTTAAAAAGACCAATATCAATAATCCGGATAATGCCACTGCAACGCAGACCGTCTTCAGAGAAGAGCCCTATTTTCGGCAGCCCCATTGTCAGTGTACAGTCTGCAACAACGGCCTTCTCACCCTTTCCGCTGTCACCATTCACGCCGGAGGGAATATCCAACGCAATCACCGGCAAATTCACATCGTTTATTTTCTTTACAATCGCGGCAATGTCCGAACGCAACTCCCCATGAAATCCCGTTCCAAGCAATCCATCAACAACAATAGAGCCTTCTCGCAATGCTGTGTCTGGCAACTTACCATCCCAGCACGTAAATTGAGGGATCTCTGGCGGAAGTTCCAACGCATGTTCCAACGCATCACCCTGCAATTGATCTTGAGAACAAATAGAATAAAGCTCCACGGCACAGCCGAATTCAAACAACTTTCGCGCAACCACCCACGCGTCACCGCCATTATTGCCCTTTCCGGCAAAGAGCACATAACGCTGACGGCTACGCAACGGATACCGGCATTCCACATAATGCAAAATTTCAGCAGCAGCGCCTTCTCCCGCGCGGCGCATTAATTCAAAGCCGGAAATTCCGTCTTTCATCATTTGTTGTTCTAAGTGCCGAATTTGGGAAATTGTCACGATTTGCATTTCAGGACTCCAAATTATAATCCAAAAAAAAGCACACATTCCGGCTTTTCAGCAAACTGGAAATGTGTGCTTTTATAAAAAACGATAAAAGATTAGTCTTCTTCATCTTCCGCAAGTTTTTCGGCGACTTCGTCTGTGACTTCCATATCATTATAAACTTCTTGAGCGTCGTCATAATCCTCAAGAGCATCAATGAATTTCTGTACCTGACGAGCAACGCCAGCATCTGAAACTTCGGTCGTGTTTTCTGGTATCAACGCCACACTTGACTCGGTTGCGGTAATACCGGCGGCTTCCAAAATTTTAAGGATGTCATTGAACGCTTCGGGAGGAGCGATGATTTCAGCTTCGTCATCATCCACATCGATATCTTCTACATCAGCGCCACCATTCAGCAACAAATCAAACAATTTTTCTTCATCGGCATTTTCGCCCTCAATAACAAAACGAGCTTTTCGATGAAATTTCCAAGAGACAGCCCCGGAACCGCCCATATTACAATTGTATTTATTGAAAAAGGAACGGATATCCGCAGCGGTACGATTTCGATTATCCGAGAGACAATTTACAATAATAGCAACGCCGCCAGCAGCGTAGCCCTCATAGCTCAAAATCTCCATCAGCGCACCGCCAAGTTCACCAGTTCCCTTCTTAACAGCACGATCGATATTATCGTTCGGCATATTCACCGCTTTACCGGCTGCTACCGCAGAACGCAATCGGGGATTCAAATCGATATCACCGCCGCCCTCTTTCGCAGCGATAATAATTTCTTTACTGATACGAGAAAAGATTTTGCCGCGTTTTGCATCGGCTGCACCTTTTTTGTGCTTAATAGAAGACCATTTATTGTGGCCTGACATAGGCTGCTCCTTGTTTCTTTATTTTTATAAGCATACTGATTGAATTTCTAAAAACCATGCGTAAACTCCTAAATTTAGCACTTCAATCACGAACTTTCCAGTAAAACAACGATTCTTTTTCATCCAGATTACATTTTTTTTATTATTTTTTCAAAATTATTCGATAAGCATGATTTTCCATTGGAAAAATAAGATATAAAAAGTATATTATCAAAATACCATTTTTGCCCTATTTTCAGCAAAATTATATTCAAAACAAGGAAATTACACATGGAATTAGTTATCAACGCTTTGATTCTCATGGTTCTGGGAATGGGATTTGTATTTATGTTTTTAGGAATACAAATTCTGCTAACAAAAGTATCAAGTAAAATTGCAGCAAAGTACTCATACTTGATACCCGAACCTCAAAAAGCGGCCAAAAAAAAACCCGTTAAACGTGCCGTTCAACCAGCACAAAACAACGGTGAATTGGTTGCCGTCATTACTTCTGCAATTCAACAATTTAATTCTTAAAAAATGATATTGTATTCGCTAATTATCAAAATAAAATAACAGGAGAAAAAAATGAAGAAAATCCGTTTTATGGATACGTCCTTCCGTGATGGCTTCCAATCCGTTATCGGTGCCCGTGTTAAAACAGCCGATTTTATCCCCGCAATAGAAGCCGCGGTAGAAGCTGGCATCACACACTTGGAAATCGGCGGCGGCGCGCGTTTCCAAAGCCCTTTCTTTTACTGCCAGGAAAATGCTTTCGATTCCATGGATTTGATTCGTAAAACAGTCGGACCCGATATTAATTTGCAAACACTTTCCCGTGGCGTTAATGTTGTCGGACTAATCTCACAATCCAGTGACGTGATCGATATGCACGCAAAATTATTCAAAAAACACGGCGTTACCACCATTCGTAATTTTGATGCCCTGAATGATATCCGCAATCTTGAATTTTCTGGCCGCTGCATTGTAAAACACGGCTTGAAACACCAGGCTGTCATCACAATGATGGGCCTGCCTCCGAACATGCAAGATACCTATCCACACAGCGCTGATTTCTATTGCGATATTTTGAAAAAAATCCTCCAAAATGAACTTCCTTTTGATAGCCTCTGCTTCAAAGACGCTTCCGGTACTACCACACCACAAGTCATCCGCGAAACCGTAAAACGCTGTCGCGAAATGCTAAACAGCAATGGTAAAAAAGACTGCCCTATTGAAATGCATACACATGACACCGCAGACATGTCCGTACTATGCTATATGGCCGCAATCGAAGGTGGCGCTGAAATTATTGACTTGTCCATGAACCCCATGTCCGGCGGAACAAGCCAACCGGATATTCTAACCATGTGGCATGCTTTCAAAGGGACGGAATATACCCTCGATATTGATTACGAAAAAATTCTCCATGCCGAAGATGTCTTTGAAAAGTGCATGGATAATTATATGCTTCCCCCAGAAGCAAAAAAGACCAACCCGCGTGTAACATTATCGCCTTTGCCCGGTGGTGCTCTTACCGCTAACACTCAAATGATGCGCGATAACAACTGCTTGAATCTGTTTCCTAAAATCATCAAAGGCATGCGCGATGTTGTAAAACGCGGCGGTTTCGGAACTTCCGTTACCCCTGTCTCACAATTCTATTTCCAACAGACCTTTGCAAATGTCACTCAAGGTGACTGGAAAAAAATCACCGAAGGATACGGCAAGATGGTCCTAGGCTACTTCGGTACCACACCATCGGCACCAGACCCCGAAATCGTTAAATTGGCCGCTGAACAACTTGGCTTAGAGCCAACCACTGAAAATCCGCGTGAATTAAATGACAAAGACCCGAAACTCGGTTTGGCCCAAGCAAAAGCACAATTAGAAAAAGAAGGACTGGAGACCACCGAAGAAAATCAGTTCATCATCGCTTCCTGCGCAGAAAAAGGCATGAACTACTTAAAAGGCGACAAAGTCCTCGGCATCCGTTATAAAGATGAGAAGAAACCGGCGAAAAAAGCCGCATGTTCCTCTTCTGCAAGCAAAAACACCAGTGGTTCCTACACCGTTGTCGTTGACGGCAAGTCCTATCACGTTGATGTTGCTACAGCAGCTGCCGGCGCAGCGCCAGTAGTCACAAATATTGCTCCTGCAGTAGCCGCAACACCTACCGCACCCGTAACCGGAACAGAAGTAACCGCCCCCATGCCTGGCACGATTTTGCGCATCATTGCAGAAGTCGGAACACCAGTCAAAAGTGGTGATGACATTCTTATCATGGAAGCCATGAAGATGGAACAAGCTGTCAAAGCCCCGGTAGACGGCACCGTTCAGTCCATTGAAGTTGCGCAAGGCGATACCGTTGATTCAGGCGAAGTTGTCGCTATTATCTAAACTAAAACAAGTTGACTTTTCGGAAGATTATCCTATCTTCCGGAAAGCAATCATTCAAGGAAAATTACCGATGAACAAAATGCTTCTTTCAGCGATGTTTTGCCTATTAGTGGGAGTTGCCGGCTTCGCGCACGGCCAGGACCTCAAAAAGGCACCGCATCAGCTTATCGGCAACAACGAGAAATCTGTTGCTTTAGAAACAAACACGATTGATTATAACACGAATGACGGCCTTTTTGCCTGCACGCAGGATAAAGACGGCGTTATTACGGTTAAATATGTTTGGCCAAATCCTGCTGTAGTGTACAACACATCTCTTCGTGAAACGATGGATGTCAACCCCGGGCGTGAACTTGGAATTCTTTCCATTAAGAATATCTACCGCTTTGACTGTAATGGAACGCCCATTCCAACCCGTAGTAAGCCAACCATAAAAAGCGGCATTGGCTGTAAAGTCATAGCAGTAGGCGAAAAATTCCAATTAGGTCACAAATTAGAGCAAGGCGATGTCTTGTTCAAGATACTTCCCCAGATAATTGCCCATGATTCCGTAACGCCGAGCCATCCATCTGCCTTCAATTTAGGCACGATGCTGAATAATCTTTGGCACAGCACCGGAATTTGCAATTTTATTGATATGACCAAACTTGATTGGACCCTCGGAATCGGTCGTGTTTTTATGATAGGCATTGGCTTACTTCTCGTCTATCTGGCAATTTTTAAGGGATTTGAGCCATTATTGCTTCTTCCGATTGGTTTTGGTGCAATTATGAGTAACATTCCATTAGCAAATATAGCCGGTCCGGATGGTATTCTTGGAATTTTATTTCAAGGTGTAAGTCTTGGTATTTATCCATTGATCATTTTCATGGGTGTTGGTGCCATGACGGATTTTGGGCCACTGATTGCGAATCCGAAGACTTCTATTTTAGGAGCTGCTGCGCAGTTTGGTATTTTTGGTGCATTAGTAGGCGCCGTTTTAATTAGCCATTTTACACCAGCGCATATCATCAACTTTTCTTTAAAAGATGCTGCTTCCATTGGTATTATTGGTGGTGCGGACGGTCCAACTGCGATTTTCTTATCCAGCCGGCTTTCGCCGAATCTATTAGGATCCATTGCCGTTGCCGCTTATTCTTATATGGCACTGGTTCCAATTATATTTCCGCCAGTCATACGCGCGTTGACAACGAAAAAAGAGCGTATGATTCGTATGACCCAATTGCGGAATGTAACGAAATTGGAAAAAATTGTTTTTCCGATTAGCATCACCCTTCTCTGCTGCCTGCTTCTTCCGGACGCCGCGCCTTTGATCAGCATGCTGATGCTGGGCAATTTAATGAAAGAATGCATGTGTGTTGATCGTTTAAGCAATACGGCTCAAAATGCCTTAATGAATATTGTTACAATTTTCTTAGGACTAACAGTAGGATCCAAATTATCTGCTGACAAATTCCTGAATTTTGAAACCTTGGGTATTTTGATATTAGGTCTTTGTGCCTTTATTGTAGGGACTGCCAGTGGCTTGCTGCTCGGCAAATTGATGTGCAAATTATCTCATGGGAAGATCAACCCGATGATTGGTGCAGCTGGTGTATCCGCCGTTCCGATGGCTGCGCGTGTTGTCAACAAAGTCGGCTTGGAAGAAGATCCCCAGAATTTCCTCCTGATGCATGCAATGGGACCGAATGTTTCTGGTGTTATTGGTTCTGCTGTTGCAGCGGGTATTTTACTTCAAGCTCTTGGCGGCTGATCGGAAAAAGCACTTTCTAAAAACTTTTTTTAGTAAGTAAATTAAAAAACGTTCATTTAAGGCAGTTATTTTTTGAAAAATAACTGCCTTTTTAACTTTTTTTATTTGACAACATGTTTATAAACAATAAAGTAAGTAGACTCACATTTCAAATGTACAGTTCATTCACATTTTTAATCGTGAGGCTAGATTTTATTTTTTTTTATTAGTTTAAATAACCGATGCAAAGGATTTTTTTTCATGAAAAAAATATTAATTCCGACAAAGCTGGATGCTATTGCGGAAGAGACCTTAAAGGCCAATGGTTACGACGTCGTTCAAGACAGTGACAGTGACTTAATGACATGCTGTTTAAACAATCCGGATACCGAAGCAATGATTGTCCGCAGCAACAAAATAACACCTGAAATCATAGATGTTCTTCCCAAATTAAAAGTCATTGTGCGTGCGGGTGCCGGTTACAATACAATCGATATTAAATATGCTCGCCGCAAAGGCATTGATGTCATGAACACCCCCGGGGCAAATGCAAATGGTGTTGCAGAAGAAGTTATCGGTATGGCACTTGCATCCTATCGTCACTTTATAAAGGCAGATGCAGATACCCGTGCTGGTGGCTGGTCCAAAAAATTGTTCATGAGCCGTGAAATTACAGGCAAAACAATCGGGATTGTGGGATTAGGTCATATCGGCCAACTTGTCGCAGAGCATGTCAGCGGTTTCAATATGAAAATCATAGCTTATGATCCCATCGTCTGCGCCGCAAAAGCCGAACAATTCGGAGCAAAATTGGTAGACCTGAAATACCTGTTTGCCAATGCGGATATCATTACAATGCACATTCCTGAAAATGATGAAACCCGCGGAATTGTCAACAAGGATTTGTTATCATTGGTCAAAAAAGGATGCATGCTTATTAATTGTGCTCGTAGCGGCATTATCAACGAGGAAGATTTAAGAGCCTTAAAAGCTGAAAAAGAATTAATTTACTGCAATGATGTCTATGCAGCAGACAAACCTGGCGTCAAAAGCTGTGCTGATATTGCAGATATTATGCTTCCACATCTTGGTGCAAATACAGAAGAAGCAAATTTTAATGCCGCTCAACGCGCAGCGACCCAAATTATTGAATACTTCAAGCAAGGCATTACCACTTTTGTAGTCAACAAGGATATTCCAGACGGACTTAATGTTAAATTTCAACAACTTGCCTACAAATTAGCACTCGTTGCCCGCAGTATTATCGGCAAAGACGCTCATGTCAGCCGCTTACTCTGCAGTTTTTACGGGGATTTAAATAAATACGGCAAATGGTTTATTGCACCGATCTGCAAAGCATTATCCGATAATTTTGAACAGCAACAGTCTCCAGAAGAGGCGATGGGATTACTGAAGGATCTCGGCATTAATTTGGAAATTCGTGATGTTGATTCCAATAAACGCTATGGGAATGCTATAACAATTGATCTGGAAACCGGCACAAATAAAGTCAGCTTACGCGGTACAATTATAGAAAACACATTGGTGATTTCAAGAATTGATGAATTTGATCATATTTATTTTATTCCTCAAGGAAATGTATTATTAGTTTCCTATGCCGATGGTCCTGGGATGCTTGCCTGCATTACTTCTGTTTGTGCAAAAGCCGGCATCAATATTGAAAACATTAACGCTCCCCGTGATCCAGAAGCAAAAAAAGCAATTTCAATTTTATTAACTGACAAACTTGTTTCAGAAGAAGCTGTCAAAAAAATCAAAAAAGAATTAAACGCAGAAAAAGCAGTAAGTCTGTTTATCCCATAAAATTCTGCATTTTTTATAAACTAAAAATTATCCCTCAAAAAAAAAAGGAAAAAAATATTATGACTATGACAAAAAGAAAAATTGCTCTTAAGGTTGCTGACCAAACAAACATGACCCAACATGAAGCCTTTGAAGCAGTTCAAGCCGTATTAAATGTTATTACAGATGAGTTAGCATCCGGCGGCCATATTGAATTACGTGGATTCGGCGTATTTGAAATTATTACCCAAAAAAGCCGCATCGGTCGAAATCCCAACAAGCCTGAAATCACCGTTTGCATTCCAGAACGTAAAGTTGTAAAATTCCGCGCTGGCCGTGAACTCGCCAATAAAGTAATACTCCTAAAAAAATAAAATTTTTATTCCATTCGAAAGAGATTGAATCACTACAAACGCGATACGATTTAAAATCCCGATCGCGTTTTTTCTTATAACTTTTTCAAAAAAGAATAATTTAATAAACAAAAATACAGGAGAATAAAAATGTCTGATACTCCAAAAATTCGATTCGGCTTTTTGGGTGCCGGTAGCATCGTTATTTATCGTCATGCAATTGAATTATCAACCAATCCTTATGCCGAACTCATAACAGTCTATGATCCTATTACCAAACGTGCCGAAAACTTGGCCGAAACATACGGCATGACAATTGCAAAAAGCGAAGCCGAAGTCCTGAACGATCCCACCATTGACGCAATCGTTGTCGGAACCCCAAACAGCGAACACGCTAGACTTACCATCGCGGCATTAAAAGCAGGCAAACATGTCCTTTGTGAAAAACCAATGGCCACAACTCTTAAAGATGCTGCCGCAATGATCCATACCGCAGAAAAGACCGGCAAAAAACTGATGATGGGACATAACCAGTGCCTCATGCCACCACACTTGAAAGCAAAAAAACTTCTCCAACAAAAAGTCATCGGCGACATTATGACCTTCCATTCCTCGTTCTGCCACGGCGGACCCGAAATGTGGTCTCAAGACAAAGGACCTACAACATGGTTCTTCAAAAAAGAGAAAGCCTATGTCGGAAGCATGGGCGATCTTGGCGTTCACAAAACATACCTCCTCCCATGGCTTTTTGGCAGCGATATTAAAGAAGTCGGCGCTTTTATTGATACCAAATTAAAAAAAGACGAAAAAGACCAGCCCATAACCGTTGACGATAACGCGGTATGCATTCTGCGTTTTGAAAATGGAATCACCGGTCAACTGACCGCCAGTTGGACCTATACGGCTCATGGCGACAATACAACAACTCTTTATGGTACCAAAGGCCAAATGATCCTCGGGGGCGATGACCCCAATTGTCAAGTTCGAGTCTTAATGAACAATGGCGAAGGCGCAAGCTATAAAGTCGGTGTTATGGGAACCAATGAACATCCTGTAAAGAGTGGCATTCCAGATCTATTTGTGGACTGTATTTTAGATGACATCACCCCGCCGTTTGACGGGATGAAGGGATATAAAGCCCTTGCCGCGGTTGTAGCATGCATGGAAAGCCAAGCTGAAAAACGTATTATCACCGTAAAAAATGAACTCCCAGTATAAAAGAATCACGGGCTTCATCATTTTTTTTATAAGCCCCCTAAAAGAATAAGGATTACCAAATGTCATTTTTAGATAAAAATTATTTATTACCCACGAGTACATCACGAGATATATTCGCATCCATTGTCGATTTACCGGTTTTAGATGCCCATAATCATTGTGATGTAAAAGCCCTTAGTGAAAACCAGAATTTTACGGATATATGGGATGCTGAAGCCGCAACGGATCATTATGTTTGGGAATGCCTTCGCAAATGCAATGTCCCCGAAGAAAAAATTACTGGAAACCAATACAGCAACCAGGAAAAATGGCGCGCAATGGCAGCAGTATTTGAAGATTTTGCCGGCAACCCCACTTATGAATGGATCCAGCTTGATTTGCGTCGTCGTCTAGGCATTGATCTGAAAATCAACAATGAAAACGCCGATGCCATTTGGAATCAAAGCAAAAAGCTCCTCAATTCACCGGCAAAAGCGCAGCAGCAGCTGATTAAAGAAATGAATGTTGAAACGATGTGCTCAACCGACGACCCGGTCGACACCCTGGAATATCATCAAAAATTGCAAAAAGACTCTCTGATCAAAGGCGTTGTACGCCCCACATTTCGCCCAGACAAAGCGATGAACATCTATAAACCGGAATGGAATGACTATATCACCGCCCTCGGCAAACGCTGGAATGTAAAAATAGATCATGTTTCTGATTTACTGAATGCTTTACAACAGGCTCATAACTTCTTTGCCGAAAATGGCTGTATTGCCAGTGACCACGGCGTTAATGTCCCTTACGGCTACGATGTGGATGCTAAAACGGCGGACTCTGTCTTTACAAAAGCCAGAAAAGGCGAAGTATTAAGCCATGGCGAACAAATCACCTATATGTCCTTCTTCTTAAATGAAGTTGCTGAAATGGATGCGAAAAAAAATTGGGTCTTCCAACTTCATATCGGCGCAGTTCGCGATGCTCGAAAAAGCCTCTATGACAGCCTCGGCGCAGATGTCGGTGGCGATATCTCGGACCATAATACCGATTATACCAATGCACTTTTACCGCTTCTGAATCGTTTTGACGGACGTCTCAAAATTGTGTTATATAATATGAATCCTATTCACAACGCCACCCTCGCGCAAATAACGCGTGCTTTTGGGCACACGGTCAGCCTGGGGCTAGCGTGGTGGTTAAATGATTCTTATTGCAGCATGAAGCGCCAATTAGAATACTGCGGCACGGTGGATGTATTAAGCAACATGGCGGGCATGGTATCGGATTCTCGCAAAATTTTATCTTACGGATCACGGTTTGAATTATTTCGCCGGACATTATCCAATGTTCTTGGTGAATCCGTCAATTTAGGGCAAATGCGTGAAGAGAGTGCATTGCGTTTAGCGCATCATTTAGCGTATGAGCGTCCGAAAGCCCTTTTTGGTATTTAATAATCACAACATCAGAATGCAGGGAATGCTGCATTCTGACCTTAATTTGAACATTTATGGAATACACTTATCAGGATCAAGGTGAGCGCAGTCATTTTATCAAAAATACCAAGCGTATTATTGTTAAAATAGGCACTCAATTACTTCGCAAGCCAGATCCGCAAAAACGGATTGAAGAGCTCATTGCTATTGTTGCACAATTGCGCAAGCAAAACTATGAAATAATTATTGTGAGTTCTGGTGCCATTGGCATTGGCATGACGACACTTGGCATTCAGAAACGGCCGAAAAACATTGCTCGTTTGCAGGCTTATGCCGCCGTTGGTCAATGCCATTTAATGAGGTTCTATGAATCCGCTTGTGAGAAAGCAGGTTTTCATTGTGCGCAGTTATTGCTCACTGCTGCCGATTTGCATGCGCAGGAACGTAATCTAAAGGTCACGCAATGCCTTGAAGCGCTTCTTTCAAAAAATGTAATCCCAATTATTAATGAAAATGATTCCGTCTGTGTGGATGAAATCAAAATTGGCGACAATGACACCCTTGCTGCTTATGTAGCTACGATGCTACAAGCCGATCTTACCATTTTATTAACAACAGTAGACGGTTTTCATGAATACCTTCCAGAAAAAAAACAACTTGGAAAGCGTTTCAGCACAGTCAAATCATTGAATAGCACGATTTTGAATATGGCTCGCGGAACCGATGGAAATCCCTATTCTACCGGTGGAATGATTACAAAGCTGAAAGCTGCACATATTATTACAACCTGTGGCGGAGCAATGATTATTGCGGACGGGAATCAATTCACCAGTCTTTGGGACACACTTCAATGCTGTGATATTGGAACACTTTTTATTCCATCTGAAAAACAGAAACTGCATAATCACAAGCGTTTTCTGGCGTTCTTCTCCGACACCGCCGGCGATCTAATTATCGACAAAGGCGCTCAAAAAGCCCTGTGCGAACAAAACAAAAGCTTGCTCTCCGGCGGTATTCTCGGCACTCGCGGTCTCTTTCACCGTAATGACACGGTTCGTATTTTTAATACTGACAACCAAGAAATAGCTCGTGGAATTGTCAACTTCGCATATGATGAAATGGCAAAAATATGCGGAATGAAATCCAGCGATATTGCCAGCACACTGCAGCTGAAAAATCCGCCGCATGAAGTCGTTCATAAAGACAACCTTGTCTTAACATTTTGATTTATAGAACGGACTTATCAACCATTTTCATTGTCGAAAAATATTATTATGGTCTTCTTCAATCCCTTTTCATCGGACATTCATCATATCGGCGTTTTTTCACTAGCAAATAACCCGGACGATTTTTTTTTAACAGAGGGCCTAAAACAACTGAACATCATTCCAGGTACTGATGCTATTTATTCAAAACCGGAAGGAATCGCCGTTCGCAAAATGGCTGCAACGGACGACAACCGTGTCCGAGCCTTCCATAGACTTCTCGCGAATCCTGAAATAGATCTCTTGTTAGCTGCTCGCGGCGGTTTTGGCACGACTCGTACACTAGATTATATCGACTGGCAGAAGCTCCGTCAACGCAATCTGCCAGTTATTGGCTACAGCGATTTAACGGCGTTCAATCTTGCCGCTCTGAGATACGGCTGCAATCGGCAAATACAGGGGCCCATGCTTTGCTCTCAATGGGGCAACAAAGAATATCAGTCCTATTTTATAGATAATATGCAGTCTCTAAAAAATTGTATTGATGGTGGAAAAGACCTTCTGCCCCCTTGGCATCATGCCGAAACAATAAAATCAGGGCATTGCACCGGCTATCTGATACCAGCCAATTTCACCACCCTGATGAGTCTAGCAGGAACGCCCTACTTTCCAAATTTAACAAATGCGGTTCTTCTTTTAGAAGATGTAAACGAGCCCGCTCATCATATTGATCGTATGCTTAATCAGCTTAAGCAAATGGGCATCCTTGCCCAATTATCGGGTCTTATTTTTGGTCAATTTACCATCTGCGAAGACGCCGAATTCATTCCGGAAATAATCCAAGAATATGCTGTCTATATTCACGGCCCTGTTATCTGGAATCTCCAATTTGGTCATACAAAACGCAACATAAGCTTCCCCGTGGGCAAGCTTGCAACGCTGTCGGCAGCACAAAATCAAATCACTTTAGAGCTTTCAGATTTAGAACAATATCAGCCGAAACTTTTTATCCTTCCAAGCTATCAATTACC
>Ga0172377_10000881_pt1 | contig 29404 bp, 25 predicted proteins | sample Pumphouse3metaG_FD_119749 | JGI IMG/M metagenome (GOLD analysis project Ga0172377, IMG submission 119749) | Leachate microbial communities from a municipal landfill in Southern Ontario, Canada - Pumphouse #3 metaG | ecosystem: Engineered > Solid waste > Landfill > Unclassified | place: Canada... | reverse complement strand
GGGACTTCTTTGTTGATAATGCGGGTGAAAATACTTGGTTCTGTGTGCATGGTATAGGTCTCTTGTATTTTAGTTAGGGGTTTCTCTTCCGGCTTTTTCAACCAGTCCGGAGAGGCCAAAGCGACGTTGCAATTCTTTGAGTATGTCGTCACTGGAGAGCCCTTGATGGGCAAGTAGAACAAGGGTGTGAAACCACAGGTCAGTGATTTCATAGATGAGGTGCTCATGATCGCCATCCTTGGCGGCCATGACGGTTTCAATCGCTTCTTCGCCGACCTTTTTAAGGATTTTGTCGAGGCCTTTTGCATAAAGGCTGGCAACGTAAGAGGTGTCGGCGGATTCGCTTTTACGCGCTTGCAGAAGTGCGTCAAGTTGGTTTAGGATGCAGCTCATAGTCGTACCTCAATGCCCGCCTGCTGCATCGCTTGTTTAGCTTGGGCAATCGTATATTGGCCAAAATGAAAGATGCTGGCGGCGAGTACCGCTTGCGCATGACCTTGTGTTACGCCTTCAACTAGGTGCTGCAGTTCGCCCACGCCGCCTGAGGCGATGATGGGAATATCTACCGCGTCAGCAATGGCGCGAGTCAGTGCCAAGTCGAAACCGACTTTGGTGCCGTCTCTGTCCATGCTGGTAATGAGCAGTTCGCCAGCGCCATAGTCTGCCATGCGCTTTGCCCATTCTATCGCATCAATACCGGTCGGTTTGCGTCCGCCGTGGGTGAAAATTTCCCAACGATTGGCCTCGTTCGGCGCGCTTACTTTTTTTGCATCAATCGCTACCACAATACATTGTGAGCCAAATAAATCACTAGCTTGTCTGACAAATTCAGGATTAGAAATGGCCGCGCTATTGATTGAAACCTTATCGGCACCGGCGTTGAGCATTCGGCGCACATCTTCTACTTTGCGTATGCCGCCGCCAACTGTTAAGGGGATAAACACTTGGCTCGCAACTTGTTCAACAACATGAACGAGTGTTTCGCGCTCATCGGCCGTGGCGGTTATATCAAGAAATGTGATTTCATCGGCGCCTTGTTCATTGTAGCGCTTTGCGACTTCAACCGGGTCACCGGCATCGCGAATATCTACAAATTGCACCCCTTTTACTACGCGTCCGTTATCAACGTCCAAACAGGGAATAATACGTTTTGCAAGTCCCATTATGTACGTCCTGCTAAGCGGTCGGATAGGGCTTGTCCTTGTTGGAAATCGAGTGTTCCTTCATAGATGGCACGTCCGGTAATCGCGCCAATCACTCCGTCTTTTTCAATCTCGGCAAGCGCATGAATGTCGTCTAAATTGGTGATGCCGCCAGAGGCGATAATCGGAATGCTGAGGGCGCGAGCGAGTGCTTGTGTCGCATCGATATTCACGCCTTGCATCATGCCGTCTCGACCGATATCGGTATAAATAATGGCCTCAACGCCATCGTTTTCAAAGCGTTTGCCAAGATCGGCGACAAGATGGTCGGTTACTTCAGCCCAGCCGTTAATGGCGACGCGACCATCTTTCGCATCAAGTCCCACCATAATGTGGCCCGCAAATGCGTTGCAGGCTTGCTGAACAAAGCTTGGGTCGTGAACAGCTTTGGTGCCGATGATACAGTAGCTGACACCGGCATTGAGATAGGATTCAATCGTTTTTAAGTCGCGGATGCCGCCGCCGATTTGAATGGGAAGGTCGGGGTAGGCTTGGCGAACCTGTAGCACGGCATCTCCATTGACCGGCACGCCTTCAAACGCACCATTTAGATCAACCATGTGCAGGCGACGTGCACCTTGGCTAACCCAGCGTTCGGCCATGGCAACAATGTCGGAAGAAAACACAGTGGCGTCTTCCATGACGCCTTGGCGTAGACGAACACATTGTCCATCTTTTAAATCTATCGCAGGAATTAATAGCATCGGCTAATCCTTTGTCATGTTAGTGTCCGCTCCAAGAGAGGAAGTTTTTAAACAGTTGCAGGCCTGCATCCGCGCTTTTTTCAGGGTGCGCCTGGATGGCAAACAGTTGATTTTGTGCCACAGCACTGGCAAAGGGATGGATGTAGTGTGTGCGACCTATCACTTCACTTTCAAGAGCGGGTTGAATGTAGTAGCTGTGTACAAAGTAAAAGCGGCTGTCTTGCGCTATTTTGTGCCAAAGCGGGTGGGGCTGACTTTGGTGGATTTGATTCCAACCCATGTGCGGAATTTTCTGTTCAGGTTGGTGACTGTTATCAAAGCGTTTGACCTGTCCTGGAATAATGTTTAAGCAGTCCACACCGTCATTTTCATCGGAGTGAGACATTAAAACCTGTAGCCCCATGCAGATACCCAAAAAAGGCTTGCTTTGTGCGGCCTGTTGCAGCGGTGTAACTAAGCCACACTCGGTCAGTGCTTGCATACAGGCTTTGGCAGCGCCTTGTCCAGGAAAAATAATGGCGTCTGCGTTTAATATATCTTGTGCGTGCTGGCTGAGTAGAATATAGGTGCCGTTCGGAGCAGCGTGTTCTGCCGCTTTGGCTACTGAGCGCAAGTTACCCATGCCATAGTCAACGACTACGACCTGTTTAAGACTCATTTATAAACTCCCTTTAGTCGATGGAAGTTGCCCGGCCATGCGCGGATCTTCGGCTAGCGCCATACGTAGCGCTCGGCCGAAAGCTTTGAAAATGGTTTCGGCTTGATGGTGTGCGTTGTGACCGCGAAGATTATCTATGTGCAGTGTAGCTTGTGCATGGTTGACAAAACCTTGAAAAAACTCGGCCACAAGTTCGGTTTCAAATTGGCCGATTTGAGCGCGAGTAAATTGCGCGTTAAATGTCAAACCCGGGCGCCCAGACAAGTCGATGACAACGCGCGAAAGGGCTTCGTCTAGGGGGACATAGGCATGACCGTAACGTTGAATACCGCGTTTGTCACCCACGGCCTGGCGAAGAGCTTGGCCTAAACAAATGCCAATGTCCTCAACAGTGTGGTGGTCATCAATATGAGTGTCACCGCGCGCTTTGATCGATAAATCAATCATGCCATGGCGCGCTATTTGGTCGAGCATATGTTCAAAAAAAGGCACGCCTGTTTCTAAATTGGCTTTTCCTTCGCCATCAAGGTTGATCTCTAACTGAATCTGTGTTTCGAGGGTGTTGCGTTCGATTTTCGCTGTGCGCATTACTATTCCATCAGCCAAATAAAGGGAAATAATGATACTGAAAAATTAAGAAAATTGCACTCTCTATCCTTTTTGTATGTAAAAGTGCTAAATAGTGTATTGGAGCTCTATGTTGAATAGGGTGGGTTAGCGGATGTGGGCGAAGTTAAGCAGGCTCAATAGGCTTGAATAACGAGGTCATAAATTTTTTTTAGTTGTACCTTTATGGCGTATTCATGGATAATTCGAGTGATTTTTTGAGTGCCTCCTAGGTTGGAGTTTTGCAGGCAAATGGTGAATCTTGATGTAAATTAACTTTCATCATATTTTTAAGCAGAAAAGAAACGCTCAAAGCCCTATAATTGGGCTCGAGGAGTTTCTGGAAGGCTTGGATGCTAAACAAGAGCCGACAGGGGCGAAACTTTAAGACTAAAAGGGGAATCCAACTGATGGATACTACAATGACAAAACCACAATATGACGACGGGGTGGTTAAGTACTTGACCGTTCTTGCAGTCGTGTTTTTGGTGTTGGGAACGGCAATGGGAACTTTTGCCGCAGCACAATTAGCATGGCCTGCCTTGAACTTTGATATTGCTGAAATTACCTTTGCTCGCCTTCGTGTAATGCATACCAACACCGTTATCTTTGCATTCGGTGGTATGACGCTTATGGCTACAGCGTTCTATACTGTTCAAAGAACCAACGGTGTAAAACTTTGGAGCAATGGCATGGCTTGGTTGACCGCCGTGCTATTTACAATCGGCTTGTTACTCGCCGTGATTACCTTATCAATGGGGATGACTCAGGGTAAGGAATATCATGAGTTGATTTGGCCGCTTGATATTGCCGTGGCAATTGTTTGGGTGCTTTATACCTTTAACTTTGTTATGACGATTGCATCACGTAACCAGCAAACGCATTCACACGTTTATGTGTCCAACTGGTTCTTCTTAGGTATGATGATTATGATCACTTACCTATACGTGGTGAATGGTTTGGCCATTCCAGTATCGCTATTCCAATCCTATTCTATTTTTAGTGGTGTACAAGACGCCATGATTCAATGGTGGTGGGGTCATAATGCGGTTGGTTTCTTCTTGACCGCCGGTTTCTTGGGTATTATGTATTACTTTGTGCCTAAGCAAGCTCAACGCCCTGTCTACTCTTATCGTTTATCTGTTATCCACTTTTGGGCATTAATGTTTGGTTATGTGTGGCTAGGTGCTCACCACCTTCAATATACTGCCTTGCCAGACTGGACTGGCTCTTTGGGAGCGGTTATTTCCTTGGCGATGATTATCCCATCATGGGGTGGCGCGCTTAACGGGATGCTAACGCTTTCAGGTGCTTGGGACCGTTTACGTACAGACTATATTTTGCGTTTCTTGATTATGGCGTTGGCTTTCTATGCCATGTCTACCTTCGAAGGCCCAGTTATGTCGGCGAAAACGGTAAACGCATTGTCTCACTATACTGACTGGACAATTGGTCACGTACACTCTGGTGCATTAGGCTGGGTTGCCATGGTTTCTATCGGTGCCATTTATCACATGATAATGAAACTTTGGAACACTGAAATGTACTCTATGCGTTTGATTAACTTCCATTTCTGGTTGGCGACAATCGGTACTGTGTTGTACATCGTGGCAATGTGGGTTTCAGGTATTATGCAAGGTTTGATGTGGCGTGCTTATGACGAGTACGGTATGTTGGCATACACTTTTGCTGAATCTGTGGCTGCGATGCATCCTTACTATGTGATGCGTACTATCGGTGGCCTGTTGTTTACGTCGGGTGCAGTTGTGATGTTGTATAACGTCGTCATGACCATCAAAATGGCACAAGCTAAGCAAACGAGTGCAGTCGCTGCAAACGCTTAAAATAACAAGAACAGGTGGGTTCAGTTTTATACTGAACCACCCAGTCTAAATTAATGAGTTGAGGAGCAGAAACTCATGGCAGATCAAACTCCAAAAAATTTCCAAGATCGTACCGAACGTAATGTGTTCGCGATGATGCTGGCAACCGCTTTTGTAGTGTCAATTGCGGGTATTGTTGAAATTGTACCGTTGTTTTATCTAAAGTCTGCAGTGGATTACACTGAGAAAACCGATAAATACGGTAACGTTAAAAACGAGAAGTTCCCAGAGCTTGTATGGGAACGTAGCTTTACTGAGCAAGATGGTAAGGTTGTGTCTGATAAGCGTTTGTTCTATAAAACAGCAAGCGGTACTTGGGCATCTGACTGGAAAGCCGGTGAAGGTGTACGTCCGTATACGCCGTTAGAGTTAGCAGGTCGTGATATTTACCTTCGTGAAGGTTGTTACATTTGCCATTCGCAAATGATTCGTCCATTCCGTGATGAACGTGAGCGTTATGGTCATTTTTCACTCGCGACCGAATCTATGTATGATCATCCTTTCCAATGGGGTTCAAAACGTACTGGGCCTGACTTGGCGCGCGTGGGTGGCAAATACTCGGATGAGTGGCATGTTATGCACTTATTGCGACCACAAGACTTAGTGCCAGAGTCGGTTATGCCGGCTTATCCTTGGTTGTCTGAAAACAGTGTGGAGAAAGACTTTTTTGGTACAACACGCGATATGCAGGCTCGTCTAAAAGCGATGCGCGCTATTGGTGTGCCATACACTGATGAAGAAATTGAGCTGGCGCAAGAGCACGTTAAGGGTAAGACTGAGATGGATGCGATTGTCGCTTATATGCAAGTTTTAGGAACCATGGTTAAGCTAGACGATAGCAAGGTTTACCGTGAATAAAATTCAACAATACTTCAGCACAGACTGGGCTTCAATGACAGGTCAAGACTGGGCTGGACTAATCATAACAGTACTTATTTTTATCGGTATGGCCGTTGCGTTTTGGTGGGCATTACGCCCAAGTAAACGCAAAGAGCTAGAAGATCAAAAGTTCAAAGTACTTAATGATGATTAATTATTCTGAGGAGAATAAGTATGGCACAACATAATCCATGGCCAGATGAAGGTAACACAGGTCATATTTGGGATGAGGATATTCGCGAGTTAGATAATCCTCCTCCCTTGTGGTGGATGCTGGCGTTTTATGCCGGTTTTATTATGATAATTTTTTACGCACTGTATTACCCATCTATTCCGTTGGCTGATGATCACACTAAAGGTTTGGCTGGTTGGACACAAATAGTTGAGTATAAGGATGATTTTAAAGTTCTTAACGATTGGCGCGAACGTACTTTCGCTGCGGAAGAAGAAAAGTTAAGAACAATGGATGTTGCTGATATTTTGAAAGACGATAACCTTCGTGCGTATGCAGTAAATACATCAAAAGTGCTGTTTGGTGATTATTGTATGGCTTGCCATGGTGCAGGTGGTCAGGGTAATCCTAACTTTCCTGTTATTGCAAACGATGATTGGTTATGGGGTGGTTCTATCAAGCAGATCGAGGCATCACTTATCAATGGCCGTTTAGGTAATATGCCTGCACGCGGTATGATGGGCAATCTATCAGATGAAGAAATTCGTCAGGTTGCAGAGTACTCATTAGCTCTTGGAGCCGGCGAGGGTGACCAAGCTCAGTATGCTGCCGGTAAAGCAATTTACAGTGGTAAAGGTATGTGTATGGCTTGTCATGGTCCACAAGGTAAGCCTCTAGCGCCTACTGGTGCAACTAACCTAACGGATCAAATCTACCGTTTCCAAGGGACACCAAGTAATTTACAAGCGTCAGCTCTTGAAGCTTATATTCATACAATTACTTATGGTGTAAACGTGAAAAAGGACGGTCAGTTCTTAGCTGAGACACGCCGTGCTGAAATGCCTGCGTTTAAAGAGCGTTTACCAGATGCAGACGTCAATATTAAGCGTCTCGCGGTTTATGTACATCAGTTAGGTGGTGGTCAGTAATATCCTAGTTGTAACCGGTTAGCCCGGTTACAACTAAATGGACTAATTCGTATTACAAAACAGCGGTTCTGAGGAGAACATTATGAACGAGTTAAATAGTGATTGGGTACTATGGGGTTCTATTCTCACCGTGGTCCTAAGTTTGGTTGCGTTGTTGGCTTATGGTTGGAAAATTTTCCGTGGCATGGAAGGCATGGAAAAAGATGAGCATAAGTAAGCGTGAAGTCTGAAGTAAATAAAAATAGGCCTAACTGAAGTTAGGCCTATTTTTATTTATACCGCTCAATAAAAACTTTCAAATAATTTAATAAAAATAATAGCTAGAATAAGCTCAAACAGCATTATAGTGTATTTAAACCTTTCTCAATATAGGAAGACGGGCCATGTCGGAAAACAGTAAAAAAGAAGCATATAGACCCAAAATCCATACCGGGTCGGTATTGGATAATGTCAAAGTTGAATCAAAAACATTGGATGATATTGGTGTTGAAATTCTGCCGATTCACACTGGTGGTACTATTCATGCCAAGCGTATTGGCGGTAAGTTTCGTACGTTTAAATGGTTGGCTGCTTCGTTTTGGATTATTCTTTTTATTGGTCCTTATTTGCGCTGGAATGGTAATCAAGCCATTCTGTGGGATTTAACAAATCGCCAGTTCCATATTTTTGGCTTAACGATTTTGCCACAGGATATTTGGATGTTGGCAATGATTTTACTATTTTTTGCGCTTTTACTAGCGGCATCGACGGCTATTGCTGGGCGTGTATGGTGTGGATATTTTTGTTTTCACACGGTTTGGGTGGATGTATTTACTTGGATTGAAGAAAAGATAGAAGGTAAGCCCGGTAAGCGTATTAAGCTTGATGCTGAGCCAATGAGTTTTTCAAAATTTAAAATTAAACTGCCTAAGCATATTCTTTGGCTTGTTATCGCGTTTATGACTGGCTTTAGTTTTTTGGCATATTTTGTCGATTCTTTTGAGTTATGGTCGCGTTTGCTTAGCTTTCAGCTAGGGTATTATGAGTTTATGACGATCGCGGTTCTGACGTTGTTGACCTATGTAACAGCTGGCTTTATGCGTGAACAAGTGTGTATGGGTTTTTGTCCTTATTCACGTATTCAGGGCGCGATGACTGATACAGAAACAGTGATGCCAACTTATGACCGTGATCGCGGCGAACCGCGCGGTCGTGCTAAACGCCCTAAACCGGGTGAGGAAGCGCCGGTGTTGGGTGATTGCATCGATTGTCGGATGTGTGTTGATGTTTGTCCTACGGGTGTAGATATCCGGTTGGGTCAGCAGTTTGGTTGTATTACGTGTGGTTTATGTATTGATGCCTGTGATGAAATCATGGAGAAGGTGAATAAACCAAAGGGTCTGATTCGTTACGCCGCAATAAATGAGTTTGCTGGCAAAGCCTTGCCGCCGATTTGGCGTCGCCCGCGTGTGATAGTTTATGGTTCGATTATGACGTTTGCGGCGGCGGCGATGATTTGGGGGCTAACCACTATGTCGCCTATCGATGTGAAGGTTTTAAAAGAGCGTGCGCCGCTATATGCGCAAATGAGTGACGGGACGATTCAAAATAAGTACACCGTTAAAATTGTGAACAAGGGCGAGCAGTTGATGCGCGCGGAGATTAAGGTAGATGGCGTTAAGGATTTGGTTTATATCGCTGATCGTATCGCTGATGTTGAACCTGGAAATGTCGCTTCTGTAACGCTGTTTATTCGTATTCCCCGTGAATCATTAACTTCGGACAGTTTGCCTGTTGATATTATTGTTACGGACTTAAATAATCCTGCTATAAAAGAAACCTATAGTAGTGTGTTCCACAGTCCTAAGCGTTAATAAGGTGGGTTAACGATACGACTTCTACTTGTTTAAAGTAGGAGTCGTTTTTGTTTAAACACTGGTTAGATTCGGTGTATTATTAGCCGGTTTGTTGCTAAAAGGAGAGGCGATATGAGCCATGTAAAACAGGATACTCGTGATTGGAGCGTGGCTTGGAAAAACCCACTGGTCATATTTTGGTTTGCTATTTTGACGATTGTGTTGTTAGTTAATTTTTTTATGGTCAGTATGGCGATCGTGACAAGTCCGGGCTTGGTAATCGATGATTTTTATGAGCGTGGGAAAAACCACGCCGCGATTATGGCTGAACGCTTGGAAATGGAAAAAATGGGCTGGCAATTAGATGTCGATATGCCGTTATTAGTTGAAGGTAAGTCTGAAAAAATCACCCTTACAGTAAAAGATAAAGAGGGCAATTTATTTGATGTAGATTCGGCCGTATTATATTATTATCGCCCTTCTGACAAATCATTGGATGGCTCGACGGTTCTTCAATCTGCTGGTTCAAGCGGGCGCTATGTAGCTGACTTTACTCTTCCGTTAAAAGGAAAGTGGGACTTCATTCTCGAGGTTGTAAAGGGGGATAAAAAATACAGTGTTGGCCGTTCGATTATGGTTCAGGATCCTGAGTGATTGAATGAGCGCTTGTTATCACTGTGGTCAAGCGATTAAACCCCATGAGCGAGTAGAGCGCAGCATTCAGGGTAAACAGCAGGCGTTTTGTTGTCATGGTTGTGCCTCAGTTTGTGAGGTGATACATGAATCAGGCTTGGATAGTTTTTACCGTTTATCTCCCCAGACGGCGCGACCTAGTCAAAATAAAAGGGCGTTTGAAACCAATCTTGAATTTTACGACTATGACGAAGTGCAATCTGCCTTTGTCAAAGACCTTTCTAATCATCGTTCGATTACGCTGATGTCGGACGCTATTCATTGTGCAGCGTGTATTTGGTTAATTGAACACTCGCTGGCTAAGCTTGATGGCGTGTTACACGCGAATGTAAACTTCACAAATAAACAAATAAAAATTCGCTGGGATAACCAGCGGATCAAATTGTCTGACATTATTCGGCGACTTGGACAAATTGGTTATGATGCTAAACCCTACGATGCTGCAGAAAGTGAAAAGGCTTATCGTAAGGCGAATCGTGATTTGCTGTATCGTCTAGGATTTGCCGGTTTTGCGGTGATGAATGCGATGTGGTTTTCGGTGGCGTTGTATACCGGTGCGCAAGAAGATGATGAGTATCGGTCCTATTTTTATCTTGTTTTATTTTTACTCGCATCTGTGACCTTAATTTATTCTGCCCAGCCTTTTTTTAAAGGTGCTTGGCAAAGTCTTAAAGCCAAAACCGTAGGAATGGATGTATCGATTAGTTTGGGCTTGTTGGTCACATACGGTTATTCCACGTGGATTATGCTTAATCCACAAGCGGGTCAGGCTTTTTTTGCCACGGTAATCGATTTAACGTTTTTACTGCTGGTGGGGCGTTATCTCGAAGCGATTTCAAAAAACAAAGCGTTAGATGCAACGCGACGTTTGATGGATTTGCAGCCAAAAGTAGCGCGTAAACTGGAAAACAATATTGAGCTTATTGTCCCGGTGCGCCTGTTGAAGGCAGGTGATTGTGTGCAGGTTAAGCCGGGTGATAAGTTCCCAGTTGATGGCTGTGTTATCGCCGGTCAAGGTCAGGTAAACGAATCCATGTTAAGCGGCGAATCTCGTGAAGTGTATAAGCAAGAGGGCAGTACGGTCGCGGCCGGAACGATAAACTTAGATGGCTCGCTGACAGTGCAGGTAGAGTCGACGCTGGAGCATACTAAGCTTGGGCGTATCATTCATTTGGTTGAAGAGGCACAAGGGTCAAAGGCCATTATTCAATGTACGGCGGAAAAAATTATGCCTTGGTTTGTCAGTGTGACACTGGCTTTGGCGGCGCTGTCGTTTACATATTGGTGGATACACGATTCGCTGGAGCTGGCGATTATGGCGGGTACCACGGTATTGATTATTACTTGTCCATGTGCTCTTGGATTGGCAACACCGATGGCGATGGCGGTGGCATCGGGGGTGGCGGCGCGTAATGGAATTTTGGTCAAGCATGGTGTTGTATTGGAAATGCTCAATGAATTGGATCATTTCGTATTCGATAAAACAGGTACATTAACAAAAGGAAAGATGAAGTGGGTTGATGCGATGTGGCAACCAGGCCTGCAAATTGCACAGTGGTTGCCTCGGATTGCATTGATAGAGCAGCGTTCCGAACATAGTTTGGGACGCGCACTAGTAGACTATGTCGCGCAGCAGCAACCAAATTGGCGAAGCGCAACAGCGTGTCTCACCTATTTCAAAGCGATACCTGGGCGCGGGGTGGAGGCGCAATTAGACGCGACGTTGACGATGAAAATCGGTACTGCTGATTGGCTTGTACAGTCAGGTATTCGTTTACCGGATGCCTTGGTTGCGAAAGCAGACCAACAGGCGAGCCAAGGAAGAACGAGTGTTTGGGTCGCAGCCGATAAGGATGTAATTGGGGTAATTTTTGTTGAAGACGCCTTGCGTGACGATGCTTTCGAGCTGATCGATCGTTTAAAGCAGCGCGGTAAACAAGTGACCCTACTCAGCGGTGATCGTTATGCGGTCGCCGAGGCGGTAGCCAAGCAGCTTGGCGGTATGGCGGTGATTGCCGAGGTATTACCTGAAGACAAAAGTGACGTCATTCGTCAGCTACAAGCCAAGGGTCAAAAGGTGGCTATGGTGGGTGATGGGGTAAATGATGCGCCTGCCCTTTCGCGCGCGCAAGTTGGTTTTGCTCTGGGGGCGGGCACCGACGTGTCGATGGATTCGGCAGATATTGTCTTGTTAAACAATGAGTTGCTTTCGATAGATGCTGCGCTTGACTTATCAGCGTACACGCTCAAAACGGTAAAACAAAATATTCTAATGTCAATCAGCTATAACGTGGTGATGGTGCCGTTAGCGATGGCGGCGATGTTGACCCCATTAATCGCTTCTATCACTATGCCGCTAAGTAGTTTGGCGGTTATTTTTAATGCTATGAGGATTCGACGGTTTTTTAAACCTCGTCGTTAATAGTTGTAAAAACGAGAGTGAAATATGGAAATTATTTATATCACCATTCCACTGGTGTTGGTGGTGGGCAGTTTGGTTGTTGGCGTATTTATTTGGATGGCAAAAAAAGGGCAGTTTGATGATTTGGACGGCGCAGCACATAGAATATTGCTTGATGATGAGGCAGATAGCGCGTCCAAAGCAGCGCAAAAATCTTTGGAGACCGAACAAGCAAATAACCGCACAGATGAAAAAACGCCGTCTTGATGAACGCTTGTATCTAGCGCTATCGGATTGGCAGACAATGAACACAATCATTAAATTCAGTACAAAAACACTATGGCATGAAGATTATTTAAAATAAAGAGGCCTAAATATTAAACATCTTTGCGTTCTTCTTGGTTCAAAAAAAAGATTTGCTCGTCGAATCTGACTCTGCGGACTGTTGCAATAAACTGTTTCATAGCCTCAGTACGCGTTAATAACGAAAGCTTTAAATTGAAAAATAATCTTGCCTTTATCCTAGCACCGAGGTGATTGTTTTGGCTTCATAAAGCCGTTTCAATCTTGCCCAACGTGTATCTTAAGCTTTGCGTCCGACAAACCACACCATACGTTGTGCGTGCCGATGGCTATCCGGCAGCCAACCCTCCCCGTATACCTCACAGCTTAATTGTTTAGACCAGGCCTGCTGAAGTTCACCCGAATAGAGATAAAACAGCGGATTACGCGGTGCGTTGGCGTGAATCGGAGCTAAAAAAGTTTGGTAATACAACAAGCCACCGGGTTTTAGAGCGTTGGCCAGCGAGTCTAACAGCGTATGTTGTAAATATCGGCTCACGACAATGACATCAAACCGATCTGCAGGTAATGGCGTGCGAAGGACATCTACCACGCGCGGTTGCAGGTTGTGTAAACCTTGTAAATTGCGCCATTTGTCGAGTAGGCTTATCGCTTGTTCAGCTTGATCCCAGGCCTCAGTATTCAGGCCGCAGCGCGCTAAAAAACGCGCATTGCCCCCTAAGCCACAAGCCAAATCCAGCGCATGACCAGATAGCGGTAGATAATGCGCGTGCTGATTGAGCACCCAAGCTGGCTCAGCCGGTGTTGAAAGTTCGGCTTGGGCATAAATTTCGTTCCACTTATCCGACATAACAACCTTTGTGCTAAGCGCGCCAAAAAGCGCGAGTTAAAATAACCAGCAAGGTAAAAATTTCCAAGCGTCCAAGTAGCATTGATAAGGTGAGTATCCATTTTTGTGGATCATTAATTTGACTGAAATTTGCGGCCACTTCACCCAGTCCCGGACCGAGGTTGTTGAGGGTTGCCGCAGTGGCAGAAAATGCAGTCACTTGATCCATATCAAAGGCCATTAGGGCTAATAAAATAACGGCAAAGGTGGCGACATATAGGGCAAAAAAGCCCCATACCGACGACATAACGCGATCGGATATTTCGCGTCCATTGAGTTTTACCGGCATCAATGCATTCGGATGCATCAAGCGGTGGATTTCGCGCACGCCTTGTTTAAAAAGTAACAAGAAGCGGATGACTTTAATCCCCCCGCCTGTTGATCCGGCGCTACCACCGATAAAACTCATAAAAATCAACATCACCGGCAAAAACCCCGGCCAGGCGGCAAAGTCGGCATTACCAAAACCGGTGGTGGTCGAAATGGATACGGTCATAAACGCACCGTAGCGTAAGGCTTCAAGCAAGCTCTCATAGACTTGTTGAAAATATAAATAGGCTGTGCTGACGATGATGCCAACCAATAATACGGCGGTATAGGTTTTGAACTCAGGGTCGAGCAGATAATTATTGACTGTCATGCCGCGGAAAGCGCGAAAATGAAGGGCAAAATTAGCCCCGGCTAAAAACATAAAGAAAATGGCAATCGCTTCAATCGTAACGCTATTAAAGTGAGCGATACTGGCATCATGGGTGGAAAACCCACCGATGGCCACGGTAGAAAAGCTATGTCCGATGGCATCAAACCAACTCATGCCAGCCAGCCAATACGCTAGCGCACAAGCGATGGTGAGTGCCACATAAATCAACCAAAGGGTTTTCGCGGTTTCGGAAATACGCGGGGCGAGTTTGTTATCTTTTGTCGGGCCGGGCATTTCTGCGCGATACAGCTGCATTCCACCAACTCCCAGCATCGGTAAAATCGCTACTGCCAGTACGATAATCCCCATGCCACCAAGCCATTGGAGTTGTTGGCGATACCATAAAATCGCATGAGGCATGGAGTCCAAGCCGCTTAAAATAGTCGCACCAGTGGTGGTTAAGCCGGAAAAAGACTCAAACACGGCATCAGTAATCGAAATCGGCACATCATCTTCTAAAATAAACGGCAAGGCGCCGACCATGCCCAGCGCTGTCCAGAACATAATCACCACGATAAAACCGTCTCGGATTTTAAGTTCGCGCCGATGGCGACGATTGGGCCACCAAAGTAAAAATCCGGACACGAGCGTGAGTGCCAACGCCGTGGAAAAGGCAATGAGTGCGCCATCTTGATAAATTAATGCAATGACAATCGGTGGCAGCAGACTTAAGCTGTATACCATGAGCAAAATGCCGAGGATTTTAACGATAATTTTGGTGTGCATACATCACCCCAACCAGCTGCGCCGTTCATCCGGCGAAAACAAGCGTGTGACCTCTTCGGCGCGTTGGCGGTCGGTAAGGAACAAAATCACATGGTCCTCTGCCTCAATCACTAAGTCGCGATGTGCGAACAGGACTTGTTCATCGCGTACGATACAGCCGATGGTAATATCGTGCGGCCATTCGATGTCGATTAAACGTTTACCAATGACCTTGGAAGTATTTTCACTACCGTGAACGATAATTTCCATCGCTTCAGCGGCACCACGGCGCAAAGTAAACGCTTTGACCGTATCGCCTTGGCGCATATAGTGCAACAGATTATTGGTGGTGATGCGATCGGCGGAAAGAGCAATATCGATGGTATTGAGATGAATAAGTTCGATATAAGACTGGTTATTGACCAAGGCAATAACGCGACGAACGCCGAGTTTTTTCGCCAGCATCGAGGAAATAATATTGGCCTCATCTTTATTGGTGACGGCAATAAACAAATCGATTTCATCGATGTTTTCTTCGATTAGCAAGTCTTTATCGGCGACATCGCCGTGAATAATAATGGCCTTTTCCAGTACTTCGGCAATTTCGCGTGCGCGGCTGATATTGTGATCAATAATCTTAACTTGGTGCGTATTTTCGAGTTGTTTGGCCAAATTAAAGCCAATGTGTCCGCCACCAGCAATCATAATATTACGCGCCTTTTTTTGTTTTTCGCGGCGAAACTCTTCCACAATCAGTGAAATATCATGGGGCTCTGCCAAGAAAAAAACCTCATCACCGACACGAATCGTTACCTCGCCGGTAGGCATCACCACTTCATCTTGGCGATAAATAGCGACAATACGTGTTTTGACTTTGGAGGGTAAATGTTCTTTTAACTCGCGGATTTTTTTACCGACCAATGGCCCGCCATTGTGTGCGCGCATGGCCACCAAGCGCACCTTGCCTTCAGCAAAATCGACCACCTGCAAAGAGCCGGGGTATTTAATCAACTGCATAATGTAATCGGTCACGAGGTTTTCCGGGCTGATCAGAACATCAATCGGAATTGCGTTAGTACTGAATTCACGATTAAACAACTCTGGGTGTTGTAAATAATCCAAGCCGCGAATACGAGCAATTTTAGTAGTTGTTTTGAACAGAATATGTGCGACCTGACAAGCGCATATATTGGTTTCATCGTTTTGCGTGGCGGCGATAAGCAAGTCGGCATATTCCAACCCCGCTTGTAATAACACGCTAGGGTGAGAGGCATGGCCATGAACCGTGCGGATATCTAAACGATCTTGCAAACGCTGTAGGTTAGCATTATCCAAGTCCACTACGGTGACATCGTTATTGTCGGTTGTCAGTAACTCGGCTAAAGATGAGCCGACCTGTCCGGCGCCCAGGATAATAATATTCATCGACTTTTTCCTTAAATCGGATCTTTTGGATCTATCTCTAGCGCTTTGAGTTTACGGTAGAGATGGGTGCGCTCAATGCCTGAGCGGCGCGCGGTTTCCGTCACGCTGCCGCAGGTTTCGCGCAATAATTGCTTTAAATAGGCCGCTTCAAATTGTTCTTTAGCTGTTTTTAAATCCATTGACGTATCAATCGATGCCGCATTGTAGTACTGCTGTGAAGATTGGGTCAAGCTATGCTTAACTTCATCCGCTAAGACTTCGCCGTGGCCTAAAATAAGCAAACGCTGAACAAGGTTTTTTAACTCGCGCAAATTGCCCGGCCAGCTATATTGACGCAGTGCGTGTAGCGCGTCCTCACTGAAATGGCGACGTTGCAAGCCCTCTTGTTGGATAAAGCTTTGCATAAAAAATGTGACCAACTCCTCCATATCTTCTGAATGCTGGCGCAGCGCAGGAATCAGAATCGGCATCACGTTTAAACGCTTAAATAAATCTTCGCGAAAGCGCCCCGCACTGACGTGTAACTCTAAGTTTTCGCGGGTGCTGCAAATCAAACGTAAATCAAGCGGGTGAAGTTTATCGCTGTTCAAACGGCGATAACCCTGCTCAAAAATGATTTCGGCTAAAAAGTTTTGTCCCGCCGCGCTGAGTTGTTCGACATTCGCTATCACCAAGGTGCCGCCTTTAATCTGCTCGATTTGGCCAACGCGCGCGCTTTTTTCTTCTACACTGCCTAACCAATGGCTCAGTTGTTCGGACAGCATTTGTGCTGATAGATGTACGATCGGTTGATTTGCACGTGCGCTGTGTTGATGAATGGCTTGCGCAAAAAACTGTTTGCCACTGCCGGCCTCGCCAATCGCTAAAATAGGCATAGTATATTTGCCCAAGCGCTCTACGGTGTCGCGCAGTTCGCGCATGGCTTTGCTTTTACCAATCGGCATCACTAAACCCGGCTGCGCCTGCTTTAGACGTTGGTTCTCGTGTTTTAATCGGTTATGCTGTAATGCGCGCTCGGCGGTGACAATCAGCTTGGCCAACGACAGCGGTTTTTCTAAAAAATCGTACGCGCCATGGCGTGTGGCCTCAATCGCGGTTTCGATGGTGCCGTGGCCGGACATCATCACTACCGTTGTATGTTCGAGCAGTTGTTCGCTGACCATTTCCTTAATCAGTGAAATGCCGTCAATATCGGGCATCCACACGTCAAGAAAGATGACGTCTGGCACTTGGTCGCGCCAAGCTTGCCGCGCTTGCACACCATTGGCGGCGGTTTTAACGCGATAGCCTTCTTCAACAAAAATTTCCTGCATTAAACTGCGAATATCTTTTTCATCATCCACTACTAATAGAGTAGCGGTGGTTGTGGGCGCGTTTTTTTGCATCAAATATCATCCACATTCACTTTGGAAAGAATAAGCGTAAAGCAAGTACCTTGCCCGGGTACGCTGGTTACGTCGATTTGGCCATTATGTTCTTCAACGATTTTTTTCACAATCGCTAAACCCAGCCCGGTACCTTTAGGTTTAGCGGTGGCATAGGGTTCAAAAATCCAATTTTTGGCTTGCTCCGGTAGCCCTTGGCCATTGTCACAAAACTCAACCTCAATCTTATCACGATAGCGCGCGCAATCGGTGCGCACGCGGATACGCGCCTGCGCCGAGTTTTCGCTGGCTTCGAGGGCATTTTTAATCAGATTATGAAACAGCTGGCGTAGGCGTGCGCTATCGGCAAGCACAAGCGGGCATTGGGCATCAAGTTGTAGCTGAATCAAATCGTTCTCGTCTTGGTTGGGGGTTTGGTAGAGCGATACGATGTCTAAAATTAACTCGTTTAAATCAATTAGGCGCCGTTGCATTTGCGGGGTATGCGCATAGTCGATAAACGCTTGCACCAGCGCTTGCATGGTATCGACTTGATCAATAATGGTGCGCGTCATGCGCTGCAAAAAGGCCTGTTCGCTGTCATCGAGCTTGGGTGATAATTTCATTTGTAAGCGTTCAGCACTCAGTTGAATCGGCGTGAGAGGGTTTTTGATTTCGTGCGCCAAACGGCGTGCAACGTCGCTCCAAGCAACATGGCGCTGAGCCTGTACCAGTTCGGTAATATCATCCAATACCATGACAAATCCACCGATTTTTTGATCGATACTGGGTAGGGTAGAGCCGTGGATTAAGATAATGCGCTGTTCGTTATCTAGCTGCAGATTAATCTGCTCGTGCCAGGGTTTGGGATCGCTTTTACGCATTTGTGATGCTTCAAAACGCGGCGTTACGGCATCGAAAAACGGTTTAAGGTGCGGGGTGTTGGTTTTTTCCAGCAGATCGCAAAACGGTTGGCCGACGAAATCCTGCAACGCTAATCCCAAAATATGGCTGGCAGCTTCATTATAGGTGCGAATACGACGATTCATGTCCAGCGTCAGTACGCCGTTGGTGAGGTTACGAATAATGGCTTGGAAATACAAACGCTGGACTTCGGTTTGTTGATGGTTAATTTTAATTTCGTTTCGCGTTTTGGCGATTTGTTGTGTCATATCGTTAAATGACTGCATTAACCGGCCGAATTCGTCATTGCCGGATACTTGCATTTGCGTAGTGTAATCGCCTTGGGCGACGCGCTGTGTTCCCTGAATCAAGCGGCGAATCGGGCGGGTTAAGTTTTGCGCCGCTTGCACGGTAAACAACAAGGCCGTGACCAAGGTAAGCAGTAACACCATCGACAAGATAAGGGTGAAGCTGGTTTTTAAAGGTTGGCGTAAATAGTTTAACTCGTGATATTGGCTTTCGGCATGGCGTACCGACTGGGCGTAACGCGTAATATTATCAGGAATCGGGAAGATAGCTTGGAGCGGATAAACCTGGTTAATAAACGGATCGTTGATCGGCACAACAATCCGAATGACCTCTTGCCCCGTTTCAGGCAGACTTTCGACGGCGGCGTAGCTGTGGCGTTGGCGGACTTGTTGAAACAGGTTGTCGCCCGGTGTGGTCGGTAGAATACGCGTGCCATAGCTGTGGCTAAAAGCCAGCAGTTGACCGTTGGATTGATACAGCGCCACTTCTTGTGCGTTAAGTTGTTGGCGCAGTTCGTTAATCACCATCGCCGGATTTTGGGTGAGCAGTGGGCGCAAGCTTTGCTCCGCGCGCAAGGTTTGGTTGAGGCTGTCACGGGTAGCGTGGTCGAGGTTAGCGCGCACCAGTGCGCTGGCATCGCTGAGCGCTTGTTCGGTGCGTACGTCAAACCATTGGTCAATCCCTTGGTGGATAAAACTGATGGCAAAGTAGTACAAAATCACAATCGGAAAAGCCAGCAGCAAGGTCAGGGTCGAAGTAAGCTTAATGGTGGTTTTGATGCCGGATACGCCCTGCTTATATTGGCGGTGAAGGCGAAATAAGGTGCGTAATAACAGGGCCAGCAAAATCAAGGTGCCGATAGCGCTAAATAGCAGTAATCCCAAATAAGACTGGGCAAAATCCGGTGCGGTGCGCACAATACGGCTCATCATAAACAACGAACCCAGTAGCAGGCCTGATAGCAATACAATCCAGCCATACTGCATCAAAAACGGAAATTTGCGTGGTGCTTTCATTAGAAAGGGTTCTCCAAGGCTAAATCGAACCATGGGCTGCTTAGGCGCCAGCGGCTATCAAACAAAGCTTGTGTCAACATCGGCGCGGGCAGTGTCCAGTACTCAAGGCGAAAGCGTAAGCGAATATGATAACGTGCGCCTGGGTGCAGTTGCGCCAAGCTGGCTAGCTGAAATCCGTTTAGGGTGCCCAGCAGATCAAGCGCTTGCGCAAGGGTAGACACTTGTTGGCGATTATGGTTGCGCAGATTATGCAGGGTGTAGCGCTGATAAAAGCGCGAGTAACTGATTTGTGTGGTGTAGTCGATGCGTACCTGTTCACGCACAAAAGGAATAAACACAATGTTATCCTCGCGCACCAGTGCCACTTCGGTAATAAAACGCAGCGCAATTTCGTGTTGTATCGCTTGCACTATCGGCTCTGGCAGATCGATGCGTGCTTGTGCGTCAATAAAAAGTTGCTGCTCGCTTTGATAGTCGGCTAAATGAAGCAGTGTCACCTCGGCTTGCACACTTTGGCTGATAGCGAGGGCGCAAATCACGCTAAGCCTGAGCGCTTGTCGTTTAAGCGCGTTTACGCAAGTGCGCATAGAAAAATCCGTCCATTCCTTGCTCGCCGGGAAGGATTTGCCAGCCCAATCGACTGTGCGATACCGGTTGGGCTAAGGGCAAGTGTTCGGCATCGGCTTGACGCTGTAGAAAAGCCGCTATTTGTTGCGTATTTTCGCAAGGCAAAACAGAACAGGTGGCGTACAGTAATGTGCCGCCGGGCTTAAGCGTTGGCCAAAGTTGATCAAGCAGATCGGCTTGGGTCGCAACCAGCGCCTCAATATCTTCAGCGCGTCGATGATGTTTGATGTCTGGGTGGCGCCGAATAATGCCGGTGGCGGAGCAGGGCGCATCGAGCAAAATATGATCAAACGCTTGCCCATCCCACCAAGCGGCGCAATCTGCGGCGTCCGCTACGCGGCAGTCTGCGTTCAGATGTAAGCGCGCGAGATTCTCTTGCAGGCGGCTAAGGCGTGTAGGCTCTTTTTCCAAGGCCACTAAATCGGCTTGGTTATCGCAGTATTCGAGCAGGTGCGTCGTTTTGCCGCCGGGCGCGGCGCAGGCATCAAGCAGGCGTTGTCCGGCTTGCGGTTGCAAAATCAACGCCGCTTGTTGGGCGGCAACGTCTTGCACGCTAAAATCGCCTTCGGCAAAACCGGGAAGCTGGGTGATATCGAGCGATTGCGCGAGACTAATCGCATCTGGACTAAGCGGGTGCGCTTGCGCATCGATCGCGCACTGTTGCAGGCCTGCTAAAAACACATCGCGTGCTTGTCGACGTCGATTAACACGTAAGCACAGTGACGCAGGCTGATTGTTTTGTTGCAAAATCCTTTGCCAATCATCAGGATAATGTTGTTGTAGTTGCGCAATCAGCCATGCGGGGTGGCTGTATTCCACCACGGCATTTTTCGGTAATGCCTGCAACAGCGTTTCGCGCTCACGAATAAAACCACGTAAACAGGCATTCACTAAACCACGCGCCCAAGGTTTTTTTAACTTTTGACACAGATTCACGCTTTCGGACACGGCGGCGTGCGCGGCGGTGTCTAAATAGGTTAGCTGAAACAGCGCCAGCAATAACAGACTGTTGATATCTTCGTCTTTGTTTTTGAGCGGTTTGCTCATTAATTGTTGGCGAATCGCCACCAAGCGCGGATAAAAACGTAACGTCCCCATCACCAGTGTTTGCACAAATCCCCGGTCACGACGATCCGTTAAGCGTTCAAGCAATGGTGGCAGGGCTTGGCTGAGGGATTGGCCGTGTTGGGTGACTTGAAGCAAAGCTTGCAGTGCGATAAGGCGTGCATTCATGTTAGGCGCGTTCCAATGACTTGGCGCGCTTGACAAAAATCGTACGCCGACATAGGTTTTTTCCCCGCCGGTTGTAATTGCGTGATGCGAACCAAACCCTCACCGGCGCTAATATCGATGCCTTGTTTTTCGAGCAAAATGATTTCGCCCGGCTGTGAGTGCGCCGGTCCACTTAAGGCTTGCGCATCCAGCAAACGTAATGACTCGCCTTGAAAGTAGCTAAACGCCATTGGCCAGGGGTTAAACGCGCGAATTTGGCGCACAATCACATCCGCCGGTTGCGACCAATCAATATGGGCTTCTTCTTTGCTCAGTTTTGCCGCATAGCAGGCCTGCTGATTGTCTTGCGCTACACCCTGTAAGGATTCAAGTTGCGCTATGGTGGTGAGTAACGCTTGCGCGCCGAGAGGGCTTAAGCGGTCGTGCAGGGTTTGGGCATTATCCATCGCGCTGATGGGGGTGGCGAGTTTGTATAGCATGGCGCCGGTATCCAGTCCGGCGTCCATTTGCATAATCGTAATGCCGGTTTCGCTATCGCCCGCTTGAATGGCACGCTGAATCGGTGCTGCCCCGCGCCAACGCGGTAGCAGTGAGGCATGAATATTAATGCAGCCCAGTCTTGGCGTGTCTAAAACCGCTTGCGGCAAGATTAAACCATAGGCTACCACCACCATTAAATCGGCCTGCAATTCGGCGAGTTGCGCTTGTGCATCCGGCGTTTTAAAGGTTTCCGGTTGATAAACCGGGCATTGGTGGGCGAGGGCAAGCTGTTTTACCGGACTCGGGGTCAGTTTGCGACCGCGTCCGGCCGGTCTGTCCGGTTGCGTATAGACCGCCACCACTTCGTGCTCGGAGTCGAACAACGCTTGTAACGGCGCCACCGAAAATTCAGGTGTGCCGGCAAACACAATGCGATAAGCCATGAGAAATCCTTAGTCTTGTTCGGTTTGCAGTTTTTTAAACTTTTGCAGTAGGCGTGCGCGTTTGATACCAGAGAGATGGTCAACAAACAGCTTGCCGTTTAAGTGGTCTATTTCGTGTTGAATACATACGGCAAGCAAGTCTTGCGCGTGGAGCTCAATGGGTTTGCCCTCGCGGTTCATGGCGCGTACCAGAATATCGCTGGGGCGTTCGACTTTCGCATAAATGCCGGGCAAGGATAAGCAGCCCTCTTCCCAAACAATACTGCCGCTGCGACGGATTATTTCGGGGTTTATCAACGCCAGCGGTTCCGTTTTGTCTTCTGAGACATCCACCACAATCACGCGTTGTTGTACGGCAATTTGCGGCGCGGCCAAGCCGATACCCGGCGCAGCGTACATGGTGTAAAACATATCGTCAATCAAACGGTCGAGCGCGTCCGTCATTTCAGCAACAGGTTTGCAGATTTCACGTAAGCCTTCGTCTGGGTATAAAACAAGGTCGAGTTTTTGCATGGTAGAGTTTATACTTCGAATTTAACAGAATTTCATCATTATAGCCGAATTTATGAATCAACATAACGTCTTAGCCGATTGGCTTCGCCTCCACTTTGCTTATCTCACTTTTGCGCAGGTGCAAGCGGTATTGGCGCATTTTAGCGACCTTTGTCAAGCGTTTGGCGCTCATCCTGACGAATGGGCGCAGATTGGGATTAAACCTAAACAGTTACAGGCGTTGTTTAATCCTGACGAAGCGGCGATTGAGCAGGCGTTGCGTTGGGCAGAGACAGACAATCAGCATATTATTGCTTGCTGTGATGAGGCATATCCCGAGTTATTGCGCGAAACTGACGATGCGCCGATTTTGCTGTATGCACGTGGCCAGTTGGATTTGCTTAAAGCGCCGCAATTAGCGGTGGTGGGCAGTCGCCACGCCTCGCGTCAGGGGGCATTGATCGCTGAAGATTTTGCAGCCCATCTATCGGCGGTTGGTTTGTGTATTACCAGCGGTTTGGCGCATGGCATTGATGCCGCCGCGCATCGAGGCGGTTTGAAAGGACAGGGAAGTACGCTGGCGGTGGTGGGTACCGGTTTGGATCGGATTTATCCGGCGGCGAATCAGGCGTTGGCGCGTGAGATTAGCGAGCGCGGGTTAATGGTGTCGGAATATGCGTTGGGCACGCGTCCGCTGGCGCATCATTTTCCGCGGCGCAACCGGATTATTAGCGGTTTGGCAACGGGGTGTTTAGTGGTCGAAGCGGCGTTAAAAAGCGGGTCGTTGATTACGGCGCGCCAAGCGATGGAGCAGGGGCGGGAAGTGTTTGCCATTCCTGGGTCGATTAATAATTCGTTAGCGAAGGGCTGTCATCAACTGATTAAGCAAGGCGCGAAGCTGGTGGAAACGGCGGAGGATATTTTGGAGGAGCTCAGTCCGTTGGTGAATTTCACTTGGCAAGCCGAACAAGGCGCGCCGCTAACCCGCAACGCAGATTCTGCAGGCCTGCCAACGCATCCGTTGTTGGCGTTGATGGGGTTTGATGCTATAAGTTTGGATGAGTTGGCTGTGTTGAGTAAATTACCCGCGTCAGAAATTCAGGTGCAGATGATGCTGTTAGAACTTGATGGCGTCATTGAAGCCCTGCCCGGCGGGCGCTGGCGGCGTTTAGCTTGAGCTGAGCTGATGTATGGCGGTGACGCGTCGCCCGCCTAAACTGTATTCAAGTTTGTCAAAACTGAGCTTGTTGGCCATCATAATGCCGCGTCCGTGATTATCCAGCGCGCGTTCAACCGAAAACTCAAGGTATTGTTCAAAATCAAATCCCTTACCCATATCCTCAATCGTAATTTCCAGTTGGCCGCAATCGTGCGTAATGTCTACTTTTACAAAACGTTGTTGATAGGGGGCTTGTTGTAGTCGGCTGTCGATTTCTTGCTTGAGGCGAGAGGTGTTAAGCAACTGTGTTTTTTCGTCATAACTGATTTCTAAATTGCCGTGCTCAACCGCGTTGACCAGTAACTCAAATAAGCCTAAGCCGACTTTTTTCGGGTCTTGCGTTAAGTGCGCGATAAAGCTCGATAAGTTGGTAGCTTCTTCTAAGGTGCGAAATTCAAAATGCGCGTCTTTGAGCAGGCGCATTGAACTGGTCAATTTGTGGAGCTTTTGTGTAACTAGTTGGTGATTGGTAAAGTCTTTAATCGCTGAATCGACAACGGATAAGAATACTTTTGGCGTGTAGGGTTTGATGAGGTAGTAAAACGCACCGGCGTCAATGCCCGCTTTGATTTGTTTTGGGTCGTTGGCCGAGGTTTGTAGAATAATCGGCACAATGCAGCGCTCCCCTTGCTTAAGCTCGGTGAGCAGCGTCACGCCGTCTTTACGCGGCATACGATAGTTAAGCACGATGGCGCTAAAGTACGACACCGGGTGACGGTGAATCAGCTTTTGCGCTTGTTCGCCATCGGTGGCGGTGCTGATGCTGTAACCTTTAGGTTTGAGGTAACTTGCCATCAGTTGCAAGCTAATTGGGTCGTCATCGACCAATAAAACACGATGTGCGTTCATAATCCGTCCGTTTAGCAGGCCTGCTAAATAGGCCAAATCGCTTAAATAAGCTGTCATAAAGTACAGGTGGCCTTATTGTAACCAAAAGCACCGAGCAAACGAGGTAAAAATAAATTTACAGAATAGTTTGCTTTTAATTTGCAATATGCGCAAAATTTTTGCACTCTTGAAAAAAGACAGCTAGAGGAATAACAAGGTTAAATCATGAAAAATTTGGTAATAGTAGAGTCCCCGGCAAAAGCCAAGACCATTGAGCAGTATTTAGGTAAAGACTTTACCGTTCGTTCCAGCTACGGACACATTCGTGATTTGCCGAAAAAAGGCATGGGCATCGACTTGGCACAGCGCTTTGAACCAAGCTACGAAGTGTCGCCGGATAAAAAGAAAACGGTTGCGGAATTGCGCAAGCTGGCGAAGGAGGCCGACGCGGTGTGGTTGGCAACGGACGAGGACCGCGAAGGAGAGGCGATTGCATGGCATCTTGCCGAAGCGCTCAAGTTAGATGTCACCCAAACCAAACGTATTGTGTTCCATGAAATAACCAAGGCGGCGATTAGCGCGGCGGTACAAAAACCGCGCACGGTCGATATGAATTTAGTCAACGCACAGCAAGCGCGGCGCATTTTAGATCGCATTGTCGGTTTTGAATTGTCACCGATTTTGTGGAAAAAAATTCGTACCGGCTTGTCTGCCGGACGCGTGCAATCGGTGGCGGTGCGCCTGATTGTTGAGCGTGAGCGTGAAGTGGATGCCTTTGAACCAACCAGTAGCTACCGCGTGCAAGGCTTATTGCAACCGGTCGATGCGCAAGGTCGTTTAGGCGAAGCCTTTACGGTGAAGCGCGCGGACAACTTTGCCAGCGAAGAAGAAGCCTATGCTTATCTTCAGCACCTAACCCATGCGGCGCTCAGCGTGGCGGCACTGGAACAAAAACCGGCAAAACGCTCTCCCAAAGCACCGTTTACCACCTCTACATTGCAACAAGAAGCGGCGCAAAAGCTGGGTTTTTCCGTTAAACAGACGATGGTGATTGCACAGCGCCTGTATGAGTCAGGCAAAATCACCTATATGCGTACCGACTCGGTGAACTTATCCGAAGAGGCGATTGCACATGCGCAACGTGTCATTAAGGGCGATTTTGGCGATAACTACAGCCATCCGCGCCGTTATAAAACCAAACAAGCCGATGCACAAGAGGCGCATGAAGCCATTCGCCCGACCGATTTTAGCGTGCGCGAGGTAGCGGGAGAACGCAACGAGCAGCGTCTGTATCAACTGATTTGGCGACGCACCATGGCCTCGCAAATGGCCGACGCACAATTACAGCGCACGCAAGTGGATATTGCGATTGCAGGCTTAGCCAACGACACCTTGCAAGCGAAAGGGGAAGTGATTACGTTTGACGGATTTTTAAAGGTGTACAACCTTGATGGCGAGCGTGATGACGATGTTTTATTGCCCGCGATGCACGTGGGTCAGGCGTTGCGTATCGACACCTTGAGCGCCAAACAAACCTATACGCGTCCTCCGGCGCGATACAACGAAGCGGCGCTAGTGCGCACCCTGGAAGAAATGGGCATCGGTCGTCCGTCCACCTATGCACCGACGATTGATACCATTCAGCAACGCGGTTATGTGGTGAAAGAGGACCGCGAAGGCACTTTGCGTAGCGCACGCCAACTGACCTTGGCGCAAGGCGAAATTCAGCTTGAAACCTTGGAAGAACGTGTTGGCACGGAAAAAAACAAGCTGTTCCCGACCGATATTGCCGGTATCGTCAATGACTTTTTGGTGAAAAACTTCGGCGATGTCTTGGACTTTAAATTCACCGCGAAAGTGGAGGAGGAGTTTGACCGCATTGCCACGGGTGACCAGGCCTGGCAAACGATGCTCGATAGTTTTTACACCAAGTTCCACCCGCGTGTAGAGGAGGCGGAAACCTTATCGCGTGAAGAAGCCGGACAAGCCCGTTTACTGGGACAAGACCCGAAAACGGGCAAGCCGATGTTGGTCAAAATTGGTCGATTTGGGCCGTTTGTGCAACTGGGCGACGGCGAAAACGATGAGAAACCCAGCTTCGCCAGCTTGCGTCCCGGGCAGAAAATGGACACGATTAAGCTTGAAGAAGCGTTGGAGTTGTTTAAGTTGCCGCGTGAGCTAGGTACGATGCCGGAAGCTTACGAGGCTAAGGCCGCCGACGGCACGGTGTTTCGTGTGGATGCGGGGCAAACGCTGATTGCCAAACAAGGGCCGTTTGGACCGTATTTGGAATATGGCGATAAACAATTTGCGCCGATTAAAGGTTACGACCCTCTGAGTATTACGCTGGAAGAAGCGGTTTTGATTGTGGAAGCGAAAATTCAAGCCGATGCCGACAAGATTGTGCGCAGTTTCGCCGGAACGGATGTGAAAATTCTCAATGGGCGCTGGGGGCCGTATATCACCGATGTCAGCACCAAGGTGAATGCCAAAATTGCCAAAACCGAAGACCCGATGACCTTAACCTTGGAAGACTGTATGGCGCGTTTGGCGCAAGCGCCTGCGCCGAAAAAACGTGGGCGTGCGCCGACCAAAGCCCCGGCTAAAAAAGCGCCGGTTAAAAAGGCCGCCGAAAAAACCGCCACCAAATCGACGACGAAAACTAAAACAACGAAGGCGACTAAATCAACTAAAGCAACTAAAGCAAAAGACACCACCGGATCTTAGGGTCTGTTGACAGTTCATTTTTTGAACCACAGCGACACGAAGGCATGAAGGTTTTAGTGTTAAGTTTTTGATTTTTACAGGTGTTTTTTGTGTTGGTCATTTTGGCTGAACCGTAAATCGATTCAGAAATTAACTAAAGCCTGACTTATCAATCCTTATCTAAAACGCATTTTCGTCTCCGCTTTACTCACATTTAACCAGGCCTGCTAAACGTGGCCTGAGGATGTGACTTTGCCGCCGCGGTTCGCCTGTTTGAAGAAAATCGGCATGGCGATGGCCTATCTTGTAAAATACCCCTAATTTTCTTTTTGGCATGATGAGACAAACAATGAAACAGAAGTTAATCCAGATTTTAACCGACGTCGTCGCCGAGCTAAAACAACAAGCGGTATTACAACAAGATGTCGAAGTCCGTGTTCAGGTTGACCCGACAAAAGATAAAGCACATGGCGATTTTGCGACCAACTTGGCGATGATGCTGGCAAAGCCCGCCGGGTTGCCTCCGCGAGAACTGGCCGCCAAAATCATCGCGTTATTGCCGCAGGATTCGGTGATTATCAAAGTTGAAATGGCCGGACCGGGATTTATTAACTTTTTTGTCGATGACCAAGCTAAGTTTGCCGTCGTCGGTCAAGTGCTGACGCAACAGGCAGATTTTGGTCGGGCGCAAGTGGGGCAAGGGCGTTCCGTATTGGTTGAGTTTGTGTCCGCCAACCCAACCGGGCCTTTGCATGTCGGTCACGGACGCGGTGCGGCGTATGGTGCGAGTTTATCCAGTCTTTTAGCGTTTGCCGGGTTTGAGGTGACGCGTGAATATTATGTCAACGATGCCGGTCGTCAAATGGATATTCTCGCCACTTCGGTGTGGTTGCGTTATTTAGCGCTTTGCGGCGAACAGTTCGATTTTCCGAGCAATGGTTATAAAGGCGATTATATCTTTGCTATCTCACGTCAATTACAGCAACAGCATGGCGATACCCTGCGCAAGCCCATATTTGAAGTGTTTGCCGGCGTGTGTGCGGACGAAGGGCAAGACGGCGGCGATAAAGAACAGCATATCGATGACTTGATTGCGCGTGCAAAAGCGTTATTGGGTGCGCACTACGACACGGTGTTTCAGTTGGCGTTGCATGATATTTTGACCGATATTGAGCAGGATTTAGGCGAGTTTAGCGTGCATTTCGACAACTGGTTTTCTGAGCGTTCGCTGATGAACACCGGGGTGGTGGATGCGGCTTTAGAAAAACTGCAAGCGTCGGGTAAAGTCTATGAACAAAACGGCGCGCTTTGGTTTAAATCGACGGATTATGGCGATGAAAAAGATCGCGTTGTGGTGCGTGAAAATGGCTTAAAAACCTATTTTGCGTCCGATATTGCTTACCACTTCAATAAACTTGAACGTGGTTTTGATATTTTGATTGATATTTGGGGCGCGGATCATCACGGCTATATCCCGCGCGTAAAAGCGGCGATGCAAGCGATGGAGACCAATCCCGACGCGTTAGACGTGTTATTGGTGCAATTTGCGATTTTGTATCGCGGCGGTGAGCGTGCGCAAATGTCAACGCGCAGCGGGCAGTTTGTTACCCTGCGCGAATTGCGCGACGAAGTCGGTTCCGATGCGGCGCGGTTTTTCTATGTGCAACGTAAATCCGAGCAACATATGGATTTCGATTTAGACTTGGCGAAATCCAAATCCAACGAAAACCCGGTGTACTACATCCAATACGCCCATGCGCGTATTTGTAGCGTACTGGCACAAGCGGCGGAAAAAGGCTT
>Ga0172377_10000877_pt1 | contig 29451 bp, 23 predicted proteins | sample Pumphouse3metaG_FD_119749 | JGI IMG/M metagenome (GOLD analysis project Ga0172377, IMG submission 119749) | Leachate microbial communities from a municipal landfill in Southern Ontario, Canada - Pumphouse #3 metaG | ecosystem: Engineered > Solid waste > Landfill > Unclassified | place: Canada... | reverse complement strand
TGCCGTAAAATAATTGGATAATTGCTCTTTTTTTAACCTAAATTCTGCAATAGAGGCATTAAAACGGTATTTGTTAAACACCCCTTGAAAGGTTTTTCTTTTTCCATCTTCTTCATAGTCAAAGCCATCACGCAATTTGTGAAATTCTTCTTTTGTGATGCTGGTAAGGTCAAGGAAATCTTTATCGTCAATTTCTACATCAAAATTATCGATGGTAATTTCTTCTCTAGAATCATTAGCCATGATAAACATTGGAATGGTACGGGTAAAAGAACGTAGTCTGTCTCTTATCTCTTCTTCTTTGGTTTTTTGAATTTTTTCTACCTTTTCTTCTTCCTTTTGCGTTACCTTATTATTGACAAAATCAACTTCAATGGTATCAATTAATTTTTGCTTGAGAGCCGCACTGTCTTTAATCTCAGCATTGTTGAATTCTTCAGCAATCTGTTTTACTTTTTCTTGAATTTGTTTTGTTACTTCGTTGGTTTCTGCTTGAGTTGCTTTATAGACTTCTTTATATTTTGCAATCAAAGGCTCGGCAACTTCTGAAACCTTTTCAATCAAATCATCAGCATGAATTTGCTCATTATTCTGCTCTAATAAATTATCTACAACTCGTTCGGTATTCGTTTTGAATATTTTTTCGCCAAGGATGATTTCAGTGTTGTTATTTATCTCTTTTGTTTTGTTATTGTTTACAGTCCGAGCTTCATCAAGATCAATCGTATTTGTGGTCTTTTGAATACGCTTATTTTTTTCCACTTGCATTTTATCTAAGATGTCCTCTATTTCTTTAGGGAAATTGAAGACACCTTTCAAGGTATCATTAAACAAAAGATTGGTCATAAACCGAGCATTTACAATCTCTGATGCTGCCAAAGCATTTGGGAAAGTCAATACTTTGTTAGCATCAAGTTCAATCATTTCACCGTTAACATCTTCAGATATTACGGGGAAGAAGTTAAGAAGCTCTTGAATGTTTTCCTCTCTGTCTTTTTCTGTTATTTCACCTTTAACCGCTTTGGGATTTAAGCCATTAGCAAATTGGTCATAGATTTCAAGCACTCGAGTTGGAGCAAAATCAAACAGATAAGCTGATTTTTTTGAAACTAATTCACCATTTCTAAACTCTTTATAAGGATTTTGAGCTCGAAAAGCTGCTTGCATGTAAAGCGAAGGAGATTTAATATCGGTGAGCATCAGCACAGCTGTCCATTCTTTTACGGTAACTCCAGTTGTTAATTGTCCGCACGAAAGCGTAATGGTTTTATCATTTTCAGCTATAGCTTTTTTTACTTTTTGAAGAGAAGACTCGTTTCTTTTAAAATCGTTCGCCTCTTCTTCAAAACTTCTACCATCACCTGCTGCAACAATTATTTTGTATTCCTTGAATATAGGATCTTTTTTAAGCAATTGTTCAAGTGCTTTTACAGAGTCCACTCTATTACCCACATACCAAAAAGTATGTTTTAGTTCTTCTCTGAGTTCAGGTGTCGAGAAAGGATATTTTTTGTTGGAAGTTAGATTTTTTAGAAATTCCCTTACTTCATTTTCGTGCACAAATTTTTTATCTTTTGCTCTGAAAAACTCATTCAAATCAAAAGCATAATCACGCGTTTCCTCATCTATTTCAATTCCCTCATTTACTTGCGCTGTAGTCATTTGAGAAATTCGATACGTAAATAATTTTAGGTCAGGTAACTCAGTATGTTCACCAATTTCGCCTTCTTCTAACTCTTTCTGTTTTATTTTTTGTTCATCTAAATAGGTCCAATTGTAAATGGCTTCTTTGGGGAATTTCTCATTAGCCAATGCTTTAAATGGTGTCCCAGATAGATAAAGTGTATGTTTACGTTTAATCACATCAAAAGCGGCATCGGTTCTTCCTGTGTCTATGCCTTCGTGAGCTTCGTCGATTATCAATACGTCCCATTCCAACTCAGCAACCCATCGTAATTTGTCGTAATTACCACCAAAGTATTTGGAACCCTTTAGGTCTTGTAATGAAAGAAAAGTAATAAGTGGTTTAATGGGGCGCATTGCAATATGTTGTTCTCTCGTAAGGGTGGCTCTATTCTTTAAGGACGAAGTCTCAGATATAAATGCATAGTCATCAACAAACTTTTCAAAATCATCAAACCAAGAATTGGCAATAGCTGGTCTATTGGTTACAATAAGGACTTTCTTTGCCTTTAAGCGTTTTACTAAATCATAACTTGCTAAAGTTTTACCAAAACGAGGTTTGGCATTCCAAAGGAATTCTCCTTTTTCAGTTTTTTCAAAATACTCAAGTGCTTTTTTAACGGCTTCTTCTTGTTCAAGACGCAAGGTATAATCTATTTTTCCGTTATTTTTTTGAAGGGCTGCAAAACGTTCTTTACGAAAAAGATCAAACAAGAGCTTTGATTTGAATGGTTCCCCGTCGAAATAGAACCATTCCCTTCCAAGCTCAATTTTTCTTTCAATTCCTTTCTTTTCAAGAAATCTATGGAAATCTATATCTGTAAAACTTTCATTATTATCTTCAAAAAAAGCAGGAGCACTCCACAACTTGGTATATGCTTCATTAAAAGCTGCTGTTTTTACTTGTTCTCGTATTCTTTCGTCAACATTTTTTCTCTCAGTATATCCTATTTTTTGTGAGCCAATATTCTGCTTTCGTTTTGGTAGAATATATGAATATACTTGTGGATAAATGACTTTGAATGATTTTATGTTTTGTGTAATCTTACTCATATTATCTGTTTCAAACCTTTGGTATCATAGCTATTTCTGGCAGTGTAACATGTTGTACATCGCTTCGATAACCTAACTCTTTGTGTTATTTCATTATATAATTTTATACTAATTTAGACTACATTGGTATATATTTCTGTGGTTTTCAATATAAAATATTCAAAACACATAAAATTAATACAATATAATTATTATACAAAATTTAATATTTAATATCTTACTTTCTAAACTTTATGAATAGCAATTCATGGCACTTCTACATACACAAAACAAGCCTATATTTCCACTATACATATCTATTTTGCTATGGGGAAAATTATGCCTTACTCCCAAACTCCTGCTATTTTTTCACCACAGAACTCACATTGCCCCTGCTTTATATGATTTTCTAAGATTCTATACCCGCGACGTCGAATTAAATTTCTATGGCAATGTGGACAAATAGTATTTTCCATATCCAGTTCAGGTGCATTGCCAGCATAAACATATTTTATACCCTCGTTCATGGCAATATTTCTAGCAGTCTTCAGTGCAGTGACAGGTGTAGGAGGAAGTTGTGACAGCTTATACATAGGAAAGAACCTACTAAAATGAAGAGGAGTATCTTCAAACCCGTTTTCAAAGAGCCAATTACACATTCGCTTCACCATATCCATATCATCATTCCAAGAAGGAATAAGCAGATTTGTGATTTCTAGCCACACTCCTTCATCCTTTAATGTCTTCAATGTATCCAAAACAGGATTTAACTTCACACCATTCAATTTCAAATATATTTCATTACTAAATGATTTCAAATCAATATTAGCAGCATCAATAACTTTACATAATTTCAGCAAAGGCTCCCTATTAATATATCCAGCAGATACCATAATATTACGAATCCTATGCTCATGAGCTATAACAGCAGTATCATAAGTATATTCATAATAAGTAATCGGTTCAGTATAAGTATAAGCTATAGACGAACATCCCATCTTAATACATCTATCTACGACTTTTTCTGGCAGTAAATTCATATTTATCGTTTCATCAGGACTCTTGCTAGATATTTCCCAATTCTGGCAATTAAGACAAGAAAGATTACATCCCGCAGTCGCTATAGAAAAACATTGACTAGCAGGCAAAAAATGGAATAAAGGTTTCTTCTCGACTGGATCCACACTAGCTGCACATGGATTTCCGTATGCTACAGTATATAAAACTCCATCATGATTAACTCGAGTTCTACAATACCCAGACTTTCCTTCTGGAATAAGGCATTCATGAGGACAAATATGACACCTGATTCCTTTAAAAGTTTTCTCATAAAACAAAGCTTCTTTATTCATTGCCATTTATTTATAATCTATAAAAATTATCTACTCATTAAATACTACTGCCTCATAGGTATAAAGCTCAGCATCCCTCCATCCTTCCCACGATAATCCTGCTTTATCATGAGAACAATGTCCCAAAAACTCTTCTTTCGTCCAACCTGTTTCTTTAGCCACCTGAGGTAAAAAAGTACCACTACACATACCCTTCTTTATATAAATTCCATGCTTTCCCAAAGAAAAATCATCAATACTATAAATTCTTTTCAATGGCGACAATACTGATATTTCAATATTAATCTTTTCCATCTCACTCTCCTCTACATTACTAAAACGTGGATCTTCAAAAGCAGCAGCCACAGCCATCTCCTGAACCACCTCATAAAGAGACTGATGAACTGCGAACCTACCTATACACCCTCTCAATTTACCATTTTCATTTAAAGTAACGAAAGCGCCACATGGCAACATCAATGTTTTAGTTAAGTCATAAGAAGAACTACGCGGCAATGACTTAGTGCGTAGTGTAGCATTAATAGCATCTCTAGCTATCTTAAGCAGCTCCGTCTTTTCATTGCCTGAAAGAAAAAATTTCTTACACTGCTTATCAGCAGGTCTATTTCTTTTAAAAATAAAAGAATGATAACCAACCACTCGATCCTTCTCTCCATACTCCGAATCTCCTGAATTCTTATAAAGAATATGACGAATAGATATATTATCTGCATAAGAATACATATAAAGTAATGTCAGTATCGCACTCTGCCCACAAGCACTAGTTACTAAACCTGGCAGTTCATCATGATTATTACGAATCAAAGCCTTTATAAAATCATCAGGAGAACCTTTTTCTATCGCCTCTTTTGTTCTATTATCCGACATCTCAGCCCCTTCATATGTAGGATAATGAGAAAAGTCGCTACTAATAACGAACAAATTCCTTTCATTAAAATAAGGTTTAAGTGCATTTGCTATCTTATGTATAATATCTTCAGACTGCGTCCCTATAATTATAGGAACGATACTAGTTTCATGCTTAAAATAATATTGAATAAAAGGCAATTGAATCTCAAGACAATGCTCCCTGTCATGTGCATCATGACGACAGAAAAAGAAAGGATAATCATCTATTAATTTATCACAGATTTCCGTATCTACTTTAATATCGCCTAAAGGTGTTTTATAAAAATCATATTCATTATTAACAGAAGCCCCGTTCATAGCGATATAATGACTCGGGCCGATAAGAAAAATATGATCATACTCATTTTCTCGATTTATGCTAGCAAAAGCAGAAGCCGCTACTCCTCCAGAAAAAACATAACCTGCATGAGGTACTATAACAGCAGCTACATTATTAAATCTATCTTGCTTACTGAAAGGCCTAAAAAAGCCCTTCAACTCATCTATAAGTATAGATTTTTCTCCTGGATAAAAAGTTCCTGCTACAGCTGCAGGACGAACTTGTTTCTTTTCTGTACTATACATAATCATTCTTTTAAAAAAAATATTTATATTACATGTCTTTATACATAAAGATTACTAAAGTTAATAAAAAAATACAAGCTAATCACTTTACAATAAGATATATAGAAAAAAATTAATAGATTTAAGTAAACTCCAAATAAAAATTCTTACTTTTGCAGCCAATTTCTATTATAGAATAGAGAATATTATAACATATTAAAAGTTTAATTCCCTATTACAAAGAACTATAATACTAATAATTTTAATAAATATATTATGAAAAAAAGACAGTTACTACTTACATTCACGTTATTATCAATTTTGAGCATTAACTCTGCTTTCGCTCAAATGGATAATTTAGCCAATATGAGTGCGGAATGGATTCGTATGAATAATCGTAATGCAGCTTTAGATGCTACAGATATAGTAAATTATAATCCAGCAGGTTTAGTATTTCTAAAACAAGGATTCAATCTTAATTTAAGTAATCAAACATTAATTCGCCAACCAAAACACACATATGATTTAGGATTAGGTGATGGTGTAAAATCTTTCAAACAAGATGGAATAGATGCTTTCTTACCTATGTTTTATGCTAGTTATGTTCAAGAAAAATGGGCAATAGGTACAGGCGTTTATATTTCAGGTGGTGGAGCTTCTGTAAATTACCCTGATGGTTCAATATCTACTGATATTATGACTACACAAATACTTTACACTACCCCTGCTCCTGCTCCTTTTCCTACAGGTACTACTCTAAATGATTTATATAGTAGCAACGAACAGTCACTTAAAGCATCTTCATATTACCTTACTATTCCATTAAGTTTTTCTTATAAAATTAATGATATTTTTTCAGTATCAATCGGTGGAAGATATATTAGAGGTATTAATAATACAAAAGCTGCTCTTACTCTAAAGGATTCTCCTTTTAATGCTCCAAACACAGATATAAATATCGATTATGATGCTACTGCAAACGGTTTTGGATATGTATTAGGTGTTAATGCTGCCATATCAGAAAGATTAAATATAGCTGCTCATTTCGAATCAAGAGTAAAACTTGATTTTGAAAATGATGTAAAGGAAGATGAAACCAATCTATTCACAGATGGTGCTAAAAACAGACGTGATCTTCCAGCAGTAATCAACACTGGTATTTCATATAAAATCACTAATAAATTAAGAGCAGAAGTAAACTATAACTATTACTTCCAGACTAAAGCTGACTGGGGTACAACACTAGAAGGTACGCCTATGGCAGAAAAGACTTCAAAACTTGCAGGTAACTGCTACACTTTAGGTACTGGTTTTGCTTATGATCTTAATGAAAAGACACAGTTTAGTTTAGGTTGTTCATATACTCACTTTGGTTATGATAATGACACAAATAAAGAATTATACTATTCTAATTTAGGATGGTATGAAGCTTTAAAAAATTCAAACTTAAATATTGGGTTCGGTGGATCTTACGAAGTGCTTAAAGACCTTAAACTAAATCTTGGTTTCGGTATTACTTCTTGGAAGGATTATGACATTAATTCAATTAATGCTCAAGGACTAAAAGATGCTGGAATTCCTATTACAAATACTAATGTTCATTGCGAAGATAATAGCTATGTCATAAGTATTGGAATCAACTACTCTTTATAAATATTGACATTTATACTATAACATATAAGAGGTTTTCCGTTTTGGAAGGCCTCTTTTTTAGGGTTAAGCCCTATATATAACTACAAAATTCACAATAAACATTCTATAAATCAACAAGTTAAAAATTAATGGTATTTATCTCATCTTTTTTCCAAAAAAGCAAAAATCATAATGCTAGTACAGAAATTCTTTCAGGTTTAACAGTAGCTCTAGCTCTTTTACCAGAAGCTATTGCTTTTGCTATGATTGCAGGTTTTTCTCCACTTACAGGATTATATGCTGCGTTCGTAATAGGACTTGTAACATCCATACTCGGTGGACGTCCAGGTATGATATCTGGAGCCACAGGCTCTGTCGCTGTAGTCTTTGCAGGATTAATCCTAGCCATCCGAGAAAATATCCCCAACATAGAGTCTGAACAAATTATGCATTATGTTTTCGCCACAGTAATATTGGCCGGAATAATTCAAATTTTAGCGGGTTTACTAAGATTAGGGAAATTTGTACGTCTCGTACCTCAACCTGTTATGTATGGTTTTGTCAATGGTCTGGCTATTATTATTTTCATGGCTCAGTTTCCAAATTTTACTAACATAATAAATAGTAATATAGGAGGCGATCTTAAGACACAAGAACTTCTCACCATGGGAGGACTAGTCCTTCTTACTATGGCTATAATATGGCTATTACCTAAATGGACTAAGAAGATACCTGCATCCTTATTTGCTATTATAACAGTATCGGCTATAGTAATTGGTTTTGGCATAAATACTAGAACAGTCGCTGATACCCTTGAGGCTGGAACACATCTTAATGGTAGTTTTCCTCCTCTTTCTATTCCTCACATACCATTGACCAAGGAGACATTTTTATTGATTCTTCCATACTCTGCTATTATCGCAGGAGTAGGACTGATTGAGTCATTACTTACTCTGAATCTGATAGATGAGATAACAGAAACTCGTGGTAGTGGAAATCGTGAATGTGTAGCACAAGGTGCAGCAAATATATGTTCTGGATTTTTATCTGGTATGGGTGGCTGTGCGATGATAGGACAGAGTCTTATCAATATCACTGCTGGAGCTCGCCAACGTTTATCAGGTATAGTAGCATCGATTATGCTACTCGTATTTGTCATGTTTGGATCAAGCATAATAGAACGTATGCCTATGGCTGCATTAGTAGGTGTAATGTTTATGGTAGCCATAGGAACATTTGAGTGGGCTAGTTTTAAAGTATTACGTAAAATGCCTTGGCCAGATGTAGTAGTTATGATTATAGTTACATTAATTACAGCTATAACTCATAATCTAGCAGTCGCAGTATTAGCAGGTATTGTTTTATCAGCTTTATCATATAGTTGGAAGAGTGCTCAACATATTCAAATCAATAGTAGAATCGAGGATGATGGTATGATTAAGCACTATGATATAGTTGGACCTTTATTTTTTGGTTCTATTAAAAATTTCGATGAGCAGTTTAATCCTAAGAATGATCCGGATATAGTGATATTGGATTTTAAGGATAGTCGCATCTCAGATATGAGTGCTATTAATGTATTAAATAGACTAACAGAAAGATATCGTAAACTAGATAAAGAGATTCATCTACGTCATTTAAGTGAAGATTGTAAAATTTTACTAAGAAATGCTGAAGCTATTATTGATATCAATATTCTAGAAGATCCTCATTATAAATTAGTAACTAACAGAACGAAAGAAGTTATACGATAAATAAAATTCTATTTATCTGTACTTAAAATATTAAATAAGGCTTTCTCTAAATTATCATACTTGAAGCTAAATCCTTTATTTATAATAAGATCTGACGATATTCTACTTCCTTCTAATAATATCACAGCTCTTTCTCCAAATAAAGATTTAATAATAAAGCTTGGTATATGAGGAAGCCATATTTTTTTATGAAGAATTTTCGCTATATTTTGTACTAGTTCTATATTCGTAATATGTTCAGGTGCGACAGCATTAAATATTCCATTAATATTTTCATTTTCTATCATAAATTTAAACATATCACACAAGTCGTCGATATGTATCCATGGCATATACTGTTTTCCTGTGCCGAGCCCTGAGCCAAATCCATATCTGATGGGTTTTATCATTTCCTTTAGAGCTCCTCCATTTTTGGCTAAAACGAGTCCACATCGAAGAATAGAGACTCTTTCTGCTACATTTTCAGATTGAAATGATAGTGCTTTGTTTTCCCATTGCCCACAAACATAACTCAAAAAATCGGATCCTTGTGGACTTGCTTCATTAAAGATAGTTTCACTCGTCATAGTACCATAATACCCTATAGCAGAAGCTGAAATAAATGCATCTATACTAAGTTTATGTTTTTTGAGCTCATCTAATATTAATCGTGCACTATCTACCCTGCTCGAAAGAATACTCTGCTTCTGTTCTTCGCTCCAACGTTTATTCATAACGGATGCACCAGCTAAATGAATAATATAGTTCACACCTATTAATCCTCTTGTATCGATATAATGACTCTTCAAATCCCATGAAAATTCATCGTCTTTAGTCACAGTTCTAGTCAGATATCTAACAGAATATTCTCCTGATAAACGTTTAGCTAAATGCTTTGCCAGCATTCCATTTGCACCTGTAATTAAGACGACTTTTTTCATAATTTATAGTTTTTAAGTTTAATAAATATACAAAAAAATATAATAACTAGATACCTGCTCCATCAGCATATGCCAACGATTTCATATCAGACTGTAAAACTCTGGAACCTGGCGCGATATTATGAGCTAAGAAGACATTTCCTCCGATAACACTACCCTTACCAATCGTAATACGACCTAATATTGTAGCATCAGAATATATGATCACATTATCCTCTACTATAGGATGTCTATTAATTCCTTTTATCGGATTACCATTTTCATCCACAGGAAAACTTTTAGCTCCAAGGGTTACACCTTGATATACTTTTACATCATTTCCAATAACACAAGTCTCTCCAATCACTACTCCTGTACCATGATCAATCATAAAACGTTCACCAATAACAGCTCCAGGATGAATGTCAATTCCTGTTTCAGAATGAGCTAGTTCAGTAATAATACGTGGAATCAATGCTACGCCAAGATTAAATAATTCATGTGCTATACGATAATTAATTAATGCACGTATAGTAGGATAACTATAAATAATCTCGCTTAAACCCTTAGCAGCAGGATCTCCATCATAAGTAGCTCGCACATCTTCACTTAGCATTTTACGTAATTTAGGCAAAGAATTTAAAAATTGGGAAGTAATACGTTCAGCTTTTTCACGGCAAGAACCGCAATCATTTGACGTACTTTTATGGCAATCAAAACATATAGACCAATTGATCTCATCACATAAATTCTTTTCTACCCATTCCAATTCTCCACTAATATGATACTCCAAAGTACTCTTAAATATACGTACTCCCTCGAAATAACCAGGAAAAATAATCTCACGTAACTTTTCAACTATCTTCTCAAGACGTTTCACAGATGGCATTGGCTTATCATGCCTAGGTAGATAAGTCAATTCATCTGAATAATTTGTAGCTAATACGGAAGCTATTTCTATTATATCCTTCATTTAATAAAAAGATCAGTACTTAAGTAACGTTCACCCGTATCACAAATAATAGTAACTATCGTCTTTCCTTTATTTTCAGGACGAGAGGCTACTTTTAAGGCTGCTGCCACATTAGCCCCAGCAGAAATACCAGATAATATTCCTTCTTCTTTAGCTAAACGACATGTTATTTCTTTAGCCTCTTCAGCATTAATAGTCACCACTTCTTGCAATTCATTAACATCAAGTACAGCAGGTATAAAACCAGCACCTATCCCTTGTATCTTATGTGGTCCTGCAGGTTTTCCTGAGATAACAGCAGACTCTTCAGGTTCTACGGCAATAGCTTGTATATCAGCTCTATGAGCATGTAGCCCTTGAGCCACACCAGTCACTGTACCACCAGTTCCTACTCCCGCTATAAATATATCAACTTTTCCATCAGTATCCTTCCATATCTCTTCTGCAGTAGTACGACGATGCATATCTGCATTCGCTGGATTTTCAAACTGCATAGGTATAAAAGCATTATCTGACTTTGATGCTATTTCTTTAACTTTTTCAATAGAACCTTTCATCCCGAAAACTGCTGGAGTAAGTACTACTTTAGCTCCATAAGCCTTTACTAAATTAATACGTTCTACACTCATACTATCTGGCATAACGATAGTTAATTTATATCCTTTAACTGCACAGACCATAGCAAGTCCTATTCCAGTATTACCACTAGTAGGCTCAACTATTAATGTATCTTTATTTATCTTACCATCTTTCTCTCCTTTTTCTATCATAGCGAGAGCTAGACGATCTTTTACAGAAGCCCCAGGGTTTTGTTTTTCTAATTTCACTAATATGGTAGCATCTATACCAGCTGCCATTCGATTTAATTTTACTAAAGGTGTATTACCAATAGTATCAATTATAGAATTATGTTTCATAATTAAATTGTTTATGTTAAAAATACAAAGATTATACCACTATCATATAATAAAAGAGCCTAAATTCTAACTCCACTTCTTTCTCTTAAAATAAATAATCATTCCAAAAAAGATAATTATCATTATTCCCCAAACGAAGAAATATCCATATTTCCAACCCAACTCTGGCATATTAGTAAAATTCATACCATAAACACCAGCTACGAAAGTAAGAGGTATAAAAATAGTGGCAACGACGGTCAAAGTCTTCATAACCTTATTCATTCTATCACCCTGTATAGAAAAAAATAGATTAATACTACTTTCCAATTTAGCCATAAGCCCATCACAGTCATCAATCAATGACATACACATATCTTTCAGATCCAGATAATATTTCAAATGTTTCTGCTCTATAAAACTGGAATCTCCTCTTTCCGTTCTAACAAGGAAATCTTTTATAGTAGATATAGTTTTTTTAATAAGATTTATCTGTCTTTTATATAATTCAATTGATTTTATAATCTCAGGAGAAGGATCATCATTATAATCAAAAAACGTTATTTTCTCCACATTATCCTCTATACGATCTACTGTTTTCACATAATTATCCAAAATAGACTCAAGAATCAAATATAACAGATAATCAGTAGATCGTTCTCTAATTATACCTATATTTTTTCTTAATCTTTCTCTTATATGTTCAAAATAATCTCCTTTTTTCTCTTGAAATGAAACAAAGAAGTTTTGGCCCAATATAAAACTCATTTGTTCTCTTTCTATCTTATCACCCTCAGATGGATAAATAGATTTTACCGAAAAAAACCAATAATCTTCGTAATCTTGAAATTTAGTTCTTTGATTAACATCAAGTATATCTTGAATAGCTAATGTATGAATACTCATCTTAGAGCAAATCTCCTTTACCAAATCGACATCATGAATACCATTTATATTAAGCCAATAATTATAATCATCGTTTTTAAAACCATGAAACCTGTCATGCTCATATTTTTTATCTTCAATACAAACACTATTATTATACTTAAAAAGCTGAATACCTACTTTTTCATTTAAGATATTTCCGGTATAGACTGGATTCGAGACATTTACCTTTTTTCTATTCAATCTTACTTTTTTCATACTTTAAAAATATTGGTTTATAACAAAGATAGAAAAAATACTTATCCCTTTTAACTATATTTAAACACTTGCAACCAAAAAAGTAGCTTTAACTTTTTGGGACAAAAAGAAAGCTACTTCTACATTATCTTAATGTATAAAATTTTAGAAACCTATTTTGAAATTTAAGCAGAAAATACTTCTATTTCCTCCTATATAAGTAGGATAACCTATTAATCGCCCTGTATTACCTGCATCGATTAGATATTTTTGGTCAAACACATTTTTCCCTGAAATATTCACATCATAATAAATACCTTTTGGATGGAATCTATATCCTGCTATAAAGTTAGCTATTCCATAAGCATTCTGTGTTAAATATTCTTCGTTGCTATCATTAAAATAAACTTTTGATTTATATGTATAACTTGGTGTAAAATATATCTGAGAAGTGGTATTTACTGGTATATTTAAATTTACGCCTATAGCGAAACTATGTTTTGGCGTTAATCTAAATCTATTTCCTGCATATTGCTGTTCTTCACCATTATTATCTGTATCATTAAATTTGCCATCTATATAAGAATAATTTCCAAAAAAATTCAGATAACTATTTAATGCATATCTTAGACTAGTTTCTATGCCAAAAGTGTGTGCTTTTCCTGCATCATCAGATATATAAGTACTGTGTTCCATATCTAATCTATATGTCTGAAAATGACTCCAATCATAATAATAAGTGGCTAATTCATAATTAAGTTTAGTGTTAAATAGCATACCTTTCATTCCTATTTCATAATTTATTATGATTTCTGGATCTAGCTTAGATATATTAGTTGGTGAATTATTAAATGCTATAATTCCTGGACGACGACCACGTGATATACTTGCATAAATATTATTACGTTTATACATATAATTTATAGCAGCACGACCCACCCAAGATAAATAGTCTTTTGAAATGCTTACTTTACCTTCTGATGTGGGATTATACATTATTATTCCAAATATGGGATCTGCTTGTGTATCTGATTTATATCCAGTTTTTTGATTTTCATATGTTCCTCTTAATCCTAGTGTTAATTTTAGATTTTTAATAAACTCATAAGAATAATCTGCAAAAATTTCTGCTGCTTGATTCGTTCCATTATTAGTGGAAGATTCTTCATGATAATCGCTAAAAGGTAAACTAGATTGAGAAGAAAGACTGTTTTTAAGGCCTGTCAATTGTTGAACCATAGCATCACCAGAGGAGCCCATACTACTTTTAATATAATCTATCATTCCATCTAAGTCCATTCCAGTATTTGCTTTCAACATATTATTAATGTCTCCATAATAATTTGGGGTCGAAAGTTCTTTAGATGGATTTCCCTCTGAATCAGTAAGATTATATTTAGAAGGAAACCATTTAGTCATTAATGACGAATAATCACTTTCTAATTTCTTAACAACTTCAGATGGTAGCATATTAGATAATGCAGGAAACATAGCTTGTACCTGTTCTAATCCAGGTTTTGCCACTTTCTGATAAGCTTTGTAAATATATGCAGGAAAAAGTTGTTGTATATCACTACGTACTATAACCTCTTGATAGGAATTTTCATAAAAATAACTTGCTCCAAAAAATCCAGATAATTTATCATTATTATAATTAAAACGAATTTCTTGACTAATTTGACTACCCTTTTCTTTTTCTTGACACCATAAAAGATAAGCATTAGTTCCATCTGCATCAAAAGACTCATCTGATTTAAAAGCCCTTGCACCTGTGATTGATGAAAATTTCCATTTATCATTTAAATCACTATTAATTAAAAATGTTAATCCTCCTACATGACGATGAATATAAAGATTATTACCTTGTTCTAAATTAGCAGCATCATAGAAATTATTACTTCCATATTCTGATTTAATAGTTCTAAAAGAAGTTCCTGGATAATTATCATATTGATAATCGGCTACTAGATCATAAGTGGTTTTATTAGATTTAAATAATCTCAACGAGTTTCTTAAAGCTATAGTATTTTGACCATTTAATCTTCCTCCAGATTTATTATTTATAAAACCATCGTGAGCATCATAAGAAAAAGCAAAACGATTCGCTAGTGTGCCATTAAGAATTGGCGTATTTATATATCCTTCTGCTTTCTTTTTATTATATGTACCATAACCAATCATGAAATTTCCGGTAAAAAAATCCACTGGTTTGTTTCTAATAATATGTATTCCTCCTATCTCAGCTCCTCGACCAAAAAGAGTCCCTTGAGGACCTTTAGCTACCTCTACCCTTTCTATGTCGAAAAGTTGAACTACAGAAGCTCGTGAACGAGAAATAGACACTCCATCTTGAAATACAGAAACCCTTGGTTGAGAAAATGATTCTCCATCATCTGAAGTAACACCACGTATAGCATAACTTGGATTGTTAGGACTTTGAATCTGAATTTGTAAACCAGATATATAATCTGACATTTCAGAAACTTCTGCTATTTGCATATTTTTTAAATTCAAACCAGAGATGGCAGTTAAAGATGTAGGAACATCTATACTACTCTCAGATTTTTTCTGAGTAGTAACTATTACCTCACTGAGCAATTCAGAATCATCTCTCATAATGATATTCATATTTTTTGAGACTGTCTGCTCTATATTTTTATATCCAATAGAAGTAAAAACTAATTTATTAGTCATAGAATGTACTGTTAATATAAAATTACCTTCCATATCTGATATTACTCCAGTATTTGTGTTCTTTATTCTAATAGTAACGCCAGGTAATGCTTGTGAATGTTCATCAATAATTTTTCCTTTAATAATATACTCTTCAACAGGAGTATCTAAAGGACCACTTTTCTTAATATTTTCTGCTGATGATATAAAGTTAATCACCAATAAAAGAAAAAGTAAACTTAGGATATACTTAAATTTCATGTTATATGTTTTATAAAAAATCAATTATTTAAATGGAATCTCAAAATTGTTATCTTGAGGTGCCTGATCATTAGATAGATTATTAGTCACATGCTTAAAAATGAATGCCCATTTTTTAGATGATTTTCTTAAATCTTTATAAGTGCTTTTAAACACTTTCATATCTTCATTAGAAATATGTTCATCTCCTGCAAGATTAGACACATAAGCTTTAGTAATATCCTCAGCTGCTCGTTTTCTAATAGAGCCTACTATAGATTTTGGAAATATTTTTTCTATATTATTAGGAAACTCATCACTTACGAAATCTTTTGCATATTGTTGCACACTCTCATCTTTTTGAATATTATAATCTATATTATTAAGTAAGTGAGTACGAATATTCATTACTTGATTATTTATAGTAACTATTCTATATGGACAAGGATAAGTTACTGTTGAACCAGTTTCAATATCATAAACATCCTTTTTTTTAGATATGTCTTGAGAATGAAAATGCCCAGTAAATATTATATTTACATTATTCCTACTGAAAAATCTCACTCTCTTTTTCCATTGATCTACTAGATATTCAGGCATGACTTTATCTTGCCATTTCCAATGTTGCACTAATCCATGGTGCATCATAGAAATAACACGCATACCTTTATCATGTGCTATTTTAGATTGTTTTTTTATAAACTTTAGAGTAGCAGGTTTCAATCGTCCACCAGTTACACATATATTATTTTCGAAATCATTATCTTGATATCTACAGTCATCAATAGCTATTAATAACAAGCTGTCGTTTAATTGTGTAGCATAACTCAATGATTCAGTATCCCGAGCGATAGCATCTCTAAAACCATAATCAGCATAACATTTTACAAATTCTTTATCAGATAAAGAATGGACTCTATATGTAGTATCTTTATCAAAAGATACAGCATGTGGATTGTTTATATCATGATTCCCAGGAACTACATAAACTTTAATTCCAGCTTCTTTAAATCTATGAAGAAAAGTATTAACTAAAAAATAATGAGAATCAGCTTCTCCATCTTTAGTCAAATCTCCACAGATTAATACGAATGTAGGATGTTGTTTGATAATTTCCGAAACTGCTTCCTCCATTAAAGCTGGACTTTCTTTAAGCAATTTTCTATCTTCAGATAGATACTTTTCAAAAGCTGCACCATCGTTCTTTAATAAATTTGGAGCCATCACATGTACGTCAGAAAGTACTGCGAATGTTAATTTTTGTTTTTTCTTTACAGATAAATTTTCAGCTTCTATGTTAACAAATGAATTTGTAAGGAATACTAAAAATACAGAAATAAATATCTTTAAAATATTCATTTTGTTTGTTTTCATTTTACCAGTTTTAAAGTGTTTTTAACTATTTTTTTAAACTGTATAAAAGTATTCCTTATGTATTACATCAGCGTTTCAATTTATTTTCATCTATATTAACAATGTATTAATATAGTATTATATGATATACTATTTAATTAATAAGACTGTTTTTATAGCTATTTAGTAATATCTTTAAAAAGTGTAGGTGTTTCACCATAAACAGGCAATTTACCATCCCATTTTTTAATCATATCTTGTTGTACTATAATTTTTGATAACGAGGCTGCGATTTTTCTATTATAATTAGCTTCTGCTGTACCTCTTATATCTAAGGCTCTTGATTCTCCTTCAGCTTGAGCTACTTTCTTTTTAGCATCTGCTTCTACTGACTTTACTTCATTTTCTATTTTCAAAGCATCTTGTACAGCTTTATTCTTCGCATTGATCGCTGCTACTAATGTTTCTGGATATTGTAAACCAGAGGTCATTTGCTCTAACTGAAAATTTTCTTTGGCTAATTCCATCCTTAGTTTATCTTCAATATTTTTTTCAAACTCTTCTCTTTTACTTACCAATTCATCTGTAGTATAAGCATTAAGTTTTATTCTAAAAGCATTTCTTACATAGTTATATAAGGTAGTATTTATCACTTCTGTAATATCTTCCTTTCTGTATTTCTTAAAAACTTCAGGGGCTTTTCCATCCATTATCTTTAATGAAATGGTAGGATCTACGGTAAACGAACTTCCATCTTTCGCATTAATACTAAAGGCAGGATAATCTACTGTCTGTACGAAAGTAGGATATTCATATATAGCAGTAGTAATGGGGTTAAAGATTACAGCTCCAGTCACTAATGATACATCATCAACACCCTTTTTATTGCCATAAAGATTCACTTTAATGCCCTCATAACCAGCATCTACTCTTTCATAACAACTAGATATCAAAATTACTATCACTACTATAACTAAACCTACAATTCCTGCTATTACTTTGTTCTTCATCTTTATTTATTTAAATATTTATAATTTTTTTAATGGTTTAAATATAGGACTTTTATTTTTAAGTCGAGAATTCACAACATAATCCTCTAATAAAAATTATTTTTCAAAATAATTAGTAAAGGCTTGCATATATTAAATTTTAATTCTACATTTGCAATGGATTTAGAATTGTAATCATTACAAAGTTGTAATTATAATAAAAACTAAATAGTATGACAAAATCGTTAAACAGAGAACAGATTATTAAAATATTACTTGTTAATGATATTAAACCATCATTGCAAAGGATTTCTGTTATGCAATATCTTGATTCACACAGGACACATCCTAGTGTAGATGAGATATATAACGCATTATCTCCAGATATGCCTACTCTGTCTAAGACGACAGTTTATAATGTTTTAAAACTTTTAGTTTCTAAAAGTCTTATTCAACAACTAACTATTGATGATAAAAAAGTTCTTTTCGATATAAACACTGAAAAACATGCACATTTTATTTGCAAAAGATGTGGAAAAGTATTAGATTTAGCTATGCCTAAAAATGAAAATGAAACTTACGGTACCCAAAGTTTTATGTTAGACGGCAATTATATTGAAGAGACACAAATATACTATAAAGGTATATGTAATGAATGTTTAAAAAAAATTAATAATTAAAAAGTAAAATTATGAGTTGTGAAAAAGGCGTTCAACCTAAAAAAGTGGAGAAAAAAGAAGCTCCAGAGTCAGAATCAATTAATGTAAATTTAAACAATAAAACAATGGGATCAAGTTTAGTTATGCAGTCGTTACCAGCATTTAAAATGGATGCTTTTAACGCTAAAACAGGACATTTTACAGAAGTATCAAGTGAAGATTATAAAGGAAAATGGTTGGTAGTATGCTTCTACCCTGCAGATTTTACATTTGTATGTCCTACTGAGATAGCAGCAATGAATGCTAAATATGATGAATTTAAAGCTTTAAACACTGAGATTTTAGCAGTATCAGTAGATACGAAATTCTCTCATAAGAGATTTGTAGAAACAGAGCCTCTATTAAAAGGTCTAAAATTAATGATGGGATCTGATTCAACACACGAAGTATCTAGATCATTTGGTATCTTAATGGAAGATGAAGGTCAAGCCTTAAGAGGTCGTTTCCTTTTCAATCCTGATGGAGTATGTGTCGCACAAGAAGTTCAGGCACCATCTGTAGGTAGAAATGTAAATGAATTCCTTCGTCAAGTTAAAGCATGGCAGTTAGCTACTGAGACAGGCGTTGTTTGTCCTGCAGGTTGGGAACCAGGTAAACGTACTTTACCAGTTAACACAGACGCTGAGCAAATGACTGGTCGTGTAGGTGACTATATTACACTAGAAGAAATAATAGGTAAATAATTAACTTTTAAAGCTATATAAAATGAAAAACACTGAATTTTTTAGATGTGAACATTGTGGTAATATTATCACTAAAATGCATGACGGCGGAGTCGCTGTAGTATGCTGTGGAGAAGAAATGAAAAAATTAGTAGCACAAACTGCTGATTCTACTACTGAAAAACATGTACCAGTTATCGAAATAAAAGGTAATGATGTTAAAGTTACAGTTGGTTCAACTCTTCATCCAATGATTGAAAAACATTTCATCGAATGGATTTATCTTGAAACTGAAAAAGGTGGTCAATTCCATTATTTTAAACCAGGCGATGATCCTATAGCTAACTTCCGTTTAGCAGATGGTGAAAAAGTTACAGCAGCTTATGAATATTGTAATATTCACGGACTTTGGAAAGCAAACGCTTAATATAATTTTTTGTTAGAAAATAGAAATGAGAATATGTCTAGTACATATTCTCATTTTTTTATATTTATTTCAGATTATCAACTACTTTTTCCGTTGCATCTCTATTATTACATCGTTTAATTCTTTTTAGTCCTAGTACTGCCCCTTTTATTGCCCCGTATTTTTCTATTGCTTGTTTGGTATATTCAGAACAAGAAGGTATGAAATTACATTCTATCCCGAAAAGTGCTTCTCCACCACCCTTCTTTTGATACTTTTCGATTAAACTAATAAGAATTCTTTTCATTCTACCTGCCAAATGTTACCACTAGAGATTCTCTAGACCATAATAATAAAGTTCTTTTATTTTCTACTACTTGAAAAACTACATGCCAACCCTCTTTTGCTGCATCGTTTAAAGTTTTTTCTATCTTTTTTAATGGTAAATTTGCTGATCCAAAAAAGATAGCGCTACATCCACTTTCAGATATTCTGACGACTTTATACTCTTTGAAATTACTATCCATAATTTTTAATTTATTGATTATTATATTGAGCTAATTTAGCCAAGAATGAATCTCGACCCTTATTTGTTTTTAATTTTTTACAATATTCTTTATCTCCTATAATATATAAAGCACTTTTCGCTCTTGTAACAGCTACATTTAATTGATATGAAGAATATTCATTAATAAATCGTGGTAAACTTGGCTTGCATCCAGGGCTTACCACTAAACTAAAAAGCATAATATCTTTTTCATCTCCTTGAAATCCATAGACTGTGTCTATTGTAATATTACTAATCTTCGATAAAGCATTGACTAATGTTATTTTTTGATCTTTAAATGGAGTTGTTATCCCAATTGATGCTTCTGGGAATTCTCTTCGAAGTCTTATTACTAATTCTACACTTTTTTCTACTTCTTGAAAATTAATATTTTTTCTAGGATGAACTATTCCCTTTACATTAATCCAATTGAAACCAGTATTACCAAACTTAAAATCATTCGGCTTAGTTTTTATTACTAATCCTTGTCCAGCTATTGGCAAATAGAAATTATCATTACTAAACTTAATAATGTCAGGATGGCAGCGATAATGTTCATTTAAAAATGATTGGTCTAATTTATTTTTATTTGAAATGATTTCAGCTTTATGAAAAAATGAATATTTTATATAATTATATTCATTAATAGATAAACCTAATTTATCGAGTGCATAGTTTTGTTCATATTTGTTGATACTCGTTATATGAGGTAATTGTAATGGATCACCTAATACGACTAAGCGTTTTGCTCTAAATACTAATGGTAAAACAGATGCAATATCACATTGAGATGCTTCATCAATAATTAGTAAATCAAATATTTCTGGTTCTTGTAAAAATGCTTTTTTAATGGTCAAATTACTTATTGAAATAACATTAAATATATCTAGGAATTGTTTGGATATATTGTGAAATTTTTTCTTTTCTTCATTTTTCCAAGGCACACCACTGGCTAAATAGTTTGCATATGAATCTAATACATAAGTATTTGATTCATATAGATTTTGATTTATTTTCAGAAGTAATGTTTTTTTTGAAATATTAATAAATTCTTTTTCTATTTCTAATAATCTATTATTATATTCTACTATATTTAATTTATATTCATTTAATTCAGAAACTACTGTATTAATCTGAGTTTCACACTTTTTTATTGCTTGAATAAAATAATTATATTGTTTATGTATTTGTTCTTGTTTCTGTTTTTCTTCTAATATAAAATTAATATTAAGAATAAATGAATCTATCTCACTCATATTTTCTGAATAATAAGGTGCATTTGAATCAACAAATTGTTTTAATTCATCTGGCAGATTAGAATTGAGTTTTTTTACAAATCTATAAACATTGTTTTTGTAAAATATATTATATAATAGGGTTTTAAAATATCCTTTCGTATTTTTCAATAAAAGTAGTTTTCGCTTGCTATCTGATTTAAGTACAGAATTATAATTTAAGTCTTTATTTATATAAAATTCTATATCTAATTCTTTCTGACTTTTTATCCATGAATTATATTCTATTTCATATTGTTCTTTTTGTGATTTTAATTCTGTGTAATTATTCTCTAAAATAGGCATTCTGTCGAGTCTATAATTAATTTGTTCTATTTCATGCATTAACAAATTCAATTGTCGCCTAGATTCTGAATAATCACTTTTTTGATAAATAATTTTTTTTGTATTTATCTTATTTTTAAATAAATTTATTTTTCTTATAGTTTTTGCATTAGTCTGTTCATTCCCTAATCTAATAAAATAATCACTGTTTAACAATGAATTGATTCGTTCATAAACGTTATCTACTGCTTTGTTATTTTTACTTGCGAAAAGTACTTTTTGATTATTATAAACTCCATTCGCCAAAATATTCATTACTACTTGACTTTTCCCTGTTCCTGGAGGACCTGTAATAACTGACAAATATTGACTAAATGCACTTTTCACGGCTTTTTGCTGTGATTTGTTTAATTGTGTAATTTGTAAATAATCTATTTTACTAATTTTTCCTTTAGGAAGCATATCTGCAGTTAACAATGACCTAAAAACAGATAAACTAGGAGGAATAATAACTTTTCTTTTTATCCAATAATTAAATTCAGCTTGAAGTTGTGCTGTATACAAACTTTCATTACTTAATCCTAATGATATTGAATCTGCAAATTTAATATCAACCTCAAGAATTTTTCTTACAACATTAATTTTCTCACCTAAAGTTTCACATGTATTTATTGATGTTATTAATTCATGAATAATATCTTCAGTTAATTGAAGTTCTGCAAGTGTTTGAGTAAACAGAGAAAAATTATTAAAATTAATAGGTATAAATTCAATATTATCAATCTCAGAAAACATTATTATAGTATAAAACAAAGGTATTTTTCTTTTATCAAAATACATATCTATACTAATAAATAGATTTTTAGGAAAATTTGCTGCTTGGTTCTTTGCAAATACATCTAAAAACTTTTTATTAATAGTTATATCTAGCTTATAATTTGAAAAATCTACAAATGACCAATTAATATTATATTGATGTATGTCATTAACTGACGATTCATTTAATCTTTCTAGACGAATCATAGCATTATAAAAAAGCAATGATTTCATCGCCTTATCTATCGGTATATCATTTTCTTTTGGAATTAGTCTCTTTATTCGATCAATTTGAACAGGAGTATATTTTAATTCGTGTGTGTGTTCTATAATTTCTTTACTTGAATCATACTCAATTGTAGTATCAACTGATAGTACAGATAGTATTTTGATGATTTCATTATCGGTTAAATTAAGCCAATTTGTATTCAAATCATCAATAAGTTTATCATAATCATCTATATCAGAGATATGAAAATATCTTGCAACTTTTGCAGGAATACTTCTAGGATTATATTTAATTTTCCTTTGAAATAATACGATGGCACTTGTATAATCCCATTTAACTTTATGATTTTGTTCTAGAATTAAATTTTCTTTTTCACTTAATAGTTGAAATAAAGCAAATCTATATGCATTAACTTGCTGAAAAGGATTTCTGGATTTTGCGCCTCCTGCAACAAAAATCATTTTTTCTTCCTCAGTTGTAAGTTTCCATGGCCCATTCTCTGAAAATGATAAATTTCCCTCGTAATCTTTGAAGTCAATTACAATTATAGCTCCATTTTTAATAAACAATGCATCTAAATGATTACCTCCTATTGAAACATTACCAATAAAAATAAACAATCCTTTTCTTCTTTCATAGTTAGATTTTAATTTCTCATTAATTTCTCTAAAAAATATATTTTCATGAGAATAGTCGAATCTTTCAATTAAGTACGATTTATATGCCATTTTAGAACTTTTTAACTTAATATTTATAGTAAAGTAACATTTACAATTAACATTATTTCAAGATTACCTTAACTAGTAGAAGAATATTATAATAATTTTCTCAAAGCCTTTATTCTACTTGAATCGTCTATAAATATTAGTAAATTAAAAATTATTTTTAAAATTAGATATAATTTAAAGAAATTACAAAAAAATATTATTTCAAAGAAATATTATAAAAGAAGAAAAAACAGATTAATTAAATTACTAATATTGTATTTTATATTTGTATCTATAAAAATGAATATAAATAATTTTACATATTAGAAGATTATTATATCACTGCATAAAATTTATTAACAAACTACTTATGAGAAAATTTTTACTTAACTTTTTATTTATAATAATAGCCGTATGTCTCAACTGTCTATTAACTTCTTGTGTAAACAAAAATAAAACAATCACGATAAATACTCTTTTGAATGAAATGATTGATAGAAATGCGATTGCTCGATTCCCTGAGCCTACTTACAAGCTAAAGCAAATAAACCTAATTACATTATTAAATTTTATCTTGATGGCTCAGACAAACCTGCACTTGAAGGTAATCTACCTAATCTACTAAATGGAACTGGACAAATTCCATTCCCACTTGCACACAAGTCACTACTTTCAGCAGTTTCATTTTTTCCTATCCCCTATGCTAAAAGTTGTAAAGTCACGGTCACAAAACAACCATACTTTTATCAGTTAACATATAGAAAATATATTGATGGGACAAAAGTTAAAACTTTAACTATGAAAGATTTTAATAAAGAAAAGTCTCTAATTACAAAAGTTTGCAATACCCTACTTTCTCCAGAAAGTAACACTTTAGATAAAACGATAGAGCAAAAACAGACTATAACTGCAGGTAAAGAAGAATCAGTCAATTTACCTGATAGAACATCTGCAATAAAAGCATTGTCTATAAAATTAGATAATTATACTGATTCAACTATTACTCAATCTGTTATTTTGAAAATAGAATTTGATGGCAAAAAAACAGTTTGGTGCCCTATAGGTGATTTCTTCGGAACAGGAATTGGCTTACATCCATTTAAAGGATGGTATAGAACTGTGGCAGAAGACGGAACCTTATACTCTCGTTGGATTATGCCTTATCAGCATAAAGCTAAAATTACTCTAGTAAATTTAAGTAAACATTCTATCGATTATGAAATGAAAGTCACCGTAGAAGATTGGAATTGGGACGACCGTTCTATGTATTTTTATGCAGGATTTCGTCAACAATATCCCGTACCTACGCGACCTTTTTCTGACTGGAATTATATTACGTTAAAAGGACGTGGAGTATATGTTGGTGATGCCTTAACTATAATGAATCCTGTCAAAAAATGGTGGGGTGAAGGTGATGAAAAGATCTGGGTAGATGGAGAAAATTTTCCTTCTCTATTTGGTACTGGTACAGAGGATTATTATGGTTATTCATGGGGAGGAAAAAGTACCGATTTTTACGAACATCCTTTTCATGCACAACCACGTAGCAATAAATATGATAAGCTACATCGCAAAAATACTAATGAGAGAAATTCTCAAGGCCTCAGTACTGAGACTCGCACCCGCTCTTTAGATGGAATACCTTTTAACAATTCTTTAAAACTTGATATGGAGGTATGGAGTTGGACAGATTGTAATATGTATTATAGTGTGGGTGTATATTGGTATGGCAATGCTGAAATCCAGTTTAATTGTAAACATACTTATGAAAAAAGTCTAATAAATACGTCACAACTAAAACACTAAAATAAGTAATCAGTTATCTTTATTAAAAACAATTGATATTTATAGAGGTAGATACATTTTGTTTTTATCGCTTATTTTACTATATTAAGCGTTGTTTTGACGCGTTATTAAATATTAAAACTTACTTTATGATTAAAACTATAGTTTTCGATGAGAACAAAAAACCCTCATTAGAAGAAAAAAATAATATAATTCAATTCTTATTTGACAATTTAGAAGAATATGGAGATCCTAAATCGGATATTGAAAAGTGTGCGAATTATGCTTTGCACGAGACCCCTTCATTCGGTGGTTTTATTTTAGTGTCTTATTTAGATAATCAAATCTCAGGAGCAGTAATTATTAATCAAACAGGAATGATAGATTATATTCCTGAAAATATATTAGTTTATATAGCGACGAGTAAAGAGCATAGAGGAGAAGGAATAGGAAAAGAATTAATACAGAAAACCATTGGTTTAACACATGGTAACATCGCATTACATGTAGAGCCTAATAATCCGGCTAAATACTTATACGAAAAGTTTGGATTTACTAATAAATATTTGGAAATGAGATATAAAAGGGATAAATAATGGCATATATAACTTTAGACTGTAAAAAACTTAAATTAAATTTTGATTATCTCCATACTCTATTTAAAAAAAATAGTATCGAATGGTCAATAGTATCTAAATTACTTAGTGGCAATAAATTATTCTTAACAGAATTACTTAAATTTGATATTAAGCAAATATGTGATTCTAGAATATTGAATTTAAAAGTAATTAAAGCTATCAATCCGAAGATAGAAACCATTTTTATAAAGCCACCAGCACGTAGGACCATACCTAGTGTAGTCAAATATGCTGATATTAGTTTGAATACTGAATTCGAAACTATTAGACTCCTTTCAGAAGAAGCTAAGCGTCAAAATAAGGTTCACAAGATTATAATAATGATAGAATTAGGAGAATTGAGGGAAGGTGTACTTGGCGAAGATTTTATGGATTTTTATGAAAGTGTGTTTAAATTAGAGAATATTAAAGTAGTCGGTATTGGTGCTAATTTATCATGTCTATATGGAGTTTTACCTAGTCAAGATAAATTAATCCAATTAAGTTTATATGAACAACTAATAGAAGCCAAATTTAATAAGCAAATACCTTATGTTTCTGGTGGCACATCGGTTACTATTCCTTTAATTTTAAAACGTCTTCTACCTAAAAGTATAAATCATTTTAGAGTCGGAGAAACTTTATTTTTAGGAACTGACGTATATAATAGTACTAAACTAAAAAATATGCATTCAGATGTTTTTCTTTTATATTCGCAAATAATCGAATTAATAGAAAAGCCAATGAATCCCACTGGTAAGATGGGAACTAATCTTGAGGGCGAAAGTTACACATTTGACAAATCTAATGCTGGTGAAACTTCATTTCGCGCAATTATCGATTTAGGATTATTAGACGTCGCCCCAAATCACATAGAACTAGTAGATAAAAAGCTAAAAATAGCTGGTGCAAGTTCTGATATGATCGTTATTGACCTTGGCGATAATAAAAAGAAATATAAAGTCGGAGATTTTATTAAATTCAAAATGGACTATATGGGTATCCTAAGGGTAATGAACTCTAAATATATTGAGAAAAAACTAATTAATAACGAAAGTTAAAATTATTAGTTTTTTGTTGATATACCAAGATATTCTAAAATTTTAGAATCACTAGAAACAGAGTATGCTCTCCAAGGTGTTTGAAAATCATTATTTTGCCACAATACTTCTCCAGAGCTACTTACTTCCCATAATGTACCTGTCCCCTCTGCTATTAAAGTATTACCATTACTCATTCTATCTGCTCCAGATATACTTAAACTAAACAAATCATCATCTTTAAATTCCCAAACTATCTTTGGTTCATTATCTTGGTTTGCTTTTAAGCTATATGGAGGATTAATCTTATATTCATAAACAGCAGAGTGCCCTCTCTCGTAATTATTAGCAAAAACTAATAAATCTCCATTATCTAAAAGATTAGGACAGTGAACATTAGCTAGAGTAATAGTTCCATAGTCATTATCATAAGCTAATGGATTTCCAAAACGATAAACTAAATCTCCTCCTAATTTAGGACTAGTACTATGATCGACAACCCATACTTCTTTGAATCCAAGAGCAGTAACATATATCAAATCATTTTCTTCATCTAAAGTAAGTCCATTAAAATGAGTTATATCTCCTTCATCTTTATTCGGATAATTTATGTTGATTTTATTAGGGTTATCTGATATTACTCCATAATTATTCTTGGATGAATCATAATTCTGTACAAGATGGTCTTTACTATGCCATTCCCAGACTACTTTCTTAGTAAGTGGATTCATCTCGATAATAGCATCTAGATATATATCAGAGCTTCCTGAAAATCCCATTTCTTTAGCTTCAGCGATAGGAACTTTTTCCCAAACAGGAAAAAGAATATTACCATTTGAAATGTACTACATGAATTTGTGATTAGACAAAATATACAAGTATTTATTATTAATATAAAAAATTTCATTTATTACGTTTTTTAAACGTTAGACACACAAATAGATATAACGTTTAATTTAACAAATGAATATTTCAGATGAAATCAAAAGAAAATTATCTCTTTTTAGTAGGGACTATAAATAATGGAAGAGTACTTTCTTTCAATACTTTTTCAGTTACACTTCCCATTATAATATTTTCTAACCATTTTCTACTGTGTGACCCCATTACTATCATATCTGCATGTTGTTTTTTAGCGACATCTATTATTGATTCTGCGAAATCACCCTCGTGGACAATAGTTTTTATTTCCTCATCTCCCAAATGTTTTTTCATTTTAGAGAGAAAATCTTTTGAAGCATTAACTAAACTTTCAATACTATCCATATTGATTGGAGTCATATCCATCATACCTGTATAGCCAACTATTGGAGAATAGTTCGTTGATGAATAATAGGTAATGTCTGTAATTACATGCAATAGAATAACTTCAGCTTTCATAGCTTGAGCCAAAGTAAAACCAATTTCTGCTACCTTCTGTGCCGTAGGATCATAATCTAACGCGATTAGAATCTTATTCATTTTATGTGTTTTCATGTCTTTAAGTTTTTTTAAGATCTTACTTAAAGATATAAATAAAAGGAATGATTACCTAATTTCTGGATTAATTGTTTCTAGTTTTATGTTAAAATTACTAAAGTATATATATTCTTGATTAAACTGTAAATCAAATGTCTCTTTAGTCATAAATAAAATCATTATTAATAACACTAAATTAATTAAAGGCACTATAATAGTAAAAGCTAGTAAAATCGACATAATGGTATATCCTGCTGGGAATCTCAGATAAGCCCACTGAAGGCCTAGTAATGGGATACCCAGTAAGACTGCTATCGTTTTTGATTTCCTTTTTGATTTGGCTCTCTCTAAATTTATAGAGATATGATTATTAATATCATTATTGAATTTTTTCCAAGTACTAAAAAGTTCTTTTCTCTTAATATCTAAATACGTTATAATTTTATCTTTAAAGTCATCATCAAGTAAAAGAGTTCCATACTCAAATTTATCATTATAAAGATGTATAAGCTCATTAATACTAGCTAATTCATTTAAAGTAGTATTACCATTAAATTTTAAAGTTAAAATTAAAGAATCCGTAATATCTATCAATATTGATACATTTTCTTTATTAGTAGATGCAAAGTTTAAATTATTGAGTTCTTCGATTTTTTGAGCAATCTGATCGTTATCATAATCTTGCTCTACTTTAGGCTGACTATTGGCATGTTTTATAGTATAAGAATTTGCTCCCTTTAAAATAATATTTGCACCTACCCTCCTAAATTCTCTTCCAAATTGACGAGATGCGCCACTAACTATATTGTTTAATACTTTCATTAAAAATAATTTTTACTAGAATTTACAAACGAAT
>Ga0172377_10000876_pt1 | contig 29468 bp, 26 predicted proteins | sample Pumphouse3metaG_FD_119749 | JGI IMG/M metagenome (GOLD analysis project Ga0172377, IMG submission 119749) | Leachate microbial communities from a municipal landfill in Southern Ontario, Canada - Pumphouse #3 metaG | ecosystem: Engineered > Solid waste > Landfill > Unclassified | place: Canada... | reverse complement strand
ATGATAGAGACAGAAGACCTTCATTCGGTCGTGATAATGATAGAGACAGAAGACCTTCATTCGGTCGTGATAATGACAGAGACAGAAGACCTTCATTCGGTCGTGATAACGATAGAGACAGAAGACCTTCATTCGGTCGTGATAACGATAGAGACAGAAGACCTTCATTCGGTCGTGACAACGACAGAGATAGAAAACCTTCTTATGGTCGTGATAATGATAGAAAATCTTTCTCTCGTGATGACAGAAAGGACGGAGATAGAGGCGGCAGATCTTTTAATCGTGATGATAGAAGAGGTCCTTCTCGTGATTCTCAAGCTCCAAGACGTGGTGGAAATGGTCCTAAACCTTATGGTTTTGACAATGTTAAGCAGACACGAACAAGAGGTGAAGATGAAGGCGGTTTCTTCTGGTTATCAAACAATGACAAGAAAGATAAATAAGTCTAATTTTTAATTCTTAATATATTGAGGGCAGATTTCTTCGGAGATCTGTCCTTTAACTTTCTTAGTATGTATATATCTGCAGAAAAACATGCTGAGACTAAAACTAATCTTGTGAATTAAACTTTTAAGTAAACTTTAGAAATATATTTTTGAGATTATTATTTGACTGAAACGAATTATTCTATATATCTAAAAAATTCTATATTAAAATAAAAAGTTCTTATTGATATATAGATGTAAAATGAAAAAATGTACTGTTAGTAATTGAAATAGATTAGGATTGAACCATTTAAGATTGAGACCATGATTCTTTTAAAAGGGAGATGGCTTCTGAATTAAAAAAATAGTGGAATTAATTTATGATGTTCACTAATTATTGTTAAAGAACAAATAAAAAACACAATTTATTTATATTGTTTACTTACAAACCAATAAATACCAAAATTATTCTATAATAATAGTTTATTTACACGAATTCAGAATAATTTTCCTATATTTTTTTATAAAAGCCTAACATATAATAAGTATAAATCTATCATTGATTAAGGAGTTAAAATTCTTGATTAGGGAAAAAGTACTATTGCTATTGAAATAAATAATAAATAAATTCTAAGTCACTTGCAAAAAATTAAATAAAGTATATTATTGTATTAACGAACAATGAATATTGGAAATTTGAGATAATAATTGAATAAATGGATATATATCGCTTATAAAGGCTTTATTTGAAAAAAGAAATGCAAAATTGGAAAAATTTTAAAAAACCAAATTTAGTTAGTACTAAGAACTAATTTGTTTTGATCTTTTTTGTTATTGGTCTTCAGCTTTTGATAAATTTTAATTTTTTTTATGAGATTTGGATATATATACTATTATTTTACAGTTCTTTGACTTTTTCTTGTTTTTAAATTGACATTTTACTTCATTTGTATGAAAAGTGTAGAAAACTTATCTTATATCTTTTATTTTCGAATCGTATGAGCAACCAAAAATTAGAGTAAGGAGAAATATTGTATGAAACGCAGTGCTTCTAGTGAACTAAGACGATTAACAAATCATGTACGTCGTAAGTTAATGACTTTCGAAGGTGCAGCAGACGGAAGAAGACAGACATCTTCACATTATTATATTATCAGCTATATTGCTTCAATGGACAAAACTCCTGTTTTTCAGAGAGATATAGATAAGACATTTTCTTTAAGACGACCTACCACAACTGAAATTTTAAAATTAATGGAACGAAATGGTTTAATTAAGAAAAAATCAGTTGAAAATGATTTAAGATTGAAAAGAGTAGTATTGACCCCAAAGGCTAAAAAAATAAATGATGATTTTGAACTTTTTTTAGACAATATGGAAAATGAAATGTGTGCTGGATTGAGCGATGAAGATATGGAAACATTCTTCAGAGTTTTAAAAACAATGAGAGAAAATCTAGAAGCTTCAGAAAACGATAATCAATAATTCTTAAAGATATCATTAAAAGAGGAACCTAATCAAATAATATTTGGTGATGGTTTCTTTTTTATTTTTGATATCCAGTTATATTCTTATATACTAAGTACAGCATAAAAACATATTTGTTCTTGATTAATACTTATTAACAAAGTATTTTTTTATTATAATATGAATCAATTTACTTTAGTATAATTAAATCAAAATTCTTTTAAAAAACAAATTATTATAAAATTATATAAAGATAATAGGAAACGGTGATAGAATGATAAAAACTTTACTTAAGAGTGTAAGGGAGTATAAAAAGTATACGATCCTTACACCGATTATGGTTGTTATGGATACATTATTTTTCACTTTGATACCTAAATTAATGGCATCTTTAATCGATGAAGGAATTACTCCTGGCGATTTAGATTCTGTTTATAAAACTGGGCTTAAATTATTACTAGCTATAGCTCTAATGATGGCCTTTGGTGTCCTTGGTGGTGTGTTTGCTGCAAAAGCTTCTGGAGGATTTGCAAAGAATCTTAGACATGATGTCTTTTACAAAATGCAAGATTTCTCTTTTTCAAATGTTGATAAATTTAATTCAAGCAGTTTGGTTGTACGTTTGACAACAGATGTTCAACGACTGCAGGGTGTATATCAAATGATAATTCGTTTGGCTTTTAGAGCACCTTTTTCTTTAATATTTGCTTGTGTAATGGCATTTACTATTAACAAAGAATTGGCAATGATATTTTTGTATGTAATTCCTTTTATTGCTTTATTTCTTTTCATTATTATTAAAGTTGCAATGCCAAGATTTGAGAAAGTTTATAATGAGTATGATGTATTAAATGGTGTTGTTAAGGAAAATTTGGATGGAATTCGTGTTGTAAAAGCATATGTAAGAGAAGATCACCAGAATAAAAAGTTTCAAAAAGAAACAGCTTTTATAGAAAATTTATATAAAAGAGCTTATGGACTTCCTATTTTAGCACTTCCAATTATACTAATGTTTGTTTACTTGGTAACTATCATTATAACTTGGTTTGGATCCAAAATGGTTATTGCTCATTCATTAACTACAGGAGATCTATTTGCTTTAGTCAGCTACACTGCAATGGCATTATTTTCATTGATTATGCTTTCTGTGGTTTTTGTAAATCTTACTGTTAGTCTAGCAAGTGCAAAAAGAGTTGTGGAGATTTTTGAAGCAAAATCTGATATAAGAAACAAATCTAATCCAGTTACAGAAGTTAAAGATGGTTCTATAAAGTTTGATCATGTCGATTTCAGTTATTTAGGTAGAGAAGATAAGCTTGCACTTAGAGATATTAATATTGATATTCCTTCAGGTCATAAATTAGGTATTATAGGAGGCACTGGTAGTTCTAAATCTACATTAGTACAGCTCTTACCTAGACTTTATGATGTGCTCAACGGCAGTGTAAAAATTGGTGGTGTAGATGTAAAAGAATACGATATTAAAGTACTTCGTGATAATGTCTCATTTGTACTTCAAAAATCAGTTTTGTTTAGCGGTACTGTTAGAGAAAATCTAAAATGGGGTAATCAAAATGCTACTGATGAGCAGATCATTGAGGCATGTAAAATTGCTCAAGCTGATGGTTTTATCAATGAATTTGCTGAAGGATATGATTATTTTATAGAACAGGGTGGTTTGAATGTTTCTGGTGGTCAAAGACAGAGATTGTCAATTGCTAGAGCATTATTGAAGTCTCCTAAGATAATAATATTTGATGATTCTACAAGTGCTGTTGATATGGCAACAGAAGCTAGCATCAGAGAAGGATTGGCTTCTAATCTTCCAGGATTGACTCAGGTAATTATTGCACAGAGGATAACTTCTGTTAAAGATTGTGATTCTATTCTTGTATTAGATGATGGTAAGATTGATGCTATTGGAACTCATGAGGAGTTGTTAGCTTCAAATCTTATTTATCAAGAAGTTTACAAATCTCAATCCAGGGAGGATGCATAATGGCAGAAGCAAGAAAGCGTGTTCCAGGACCTGGTCCTCATGGAGCTATGGGTAAGGTTGAAAAACCAAAATCTTTTGGTAGAACTACAAATCGTTTGTTATCATATTTAAAAGTTCATTGGTTTGGACTTCTGATTGTAGTTGTTTGCATTATAATAGCTGCAGCAGCTACGATTTATTCAGGCATTTTTCTTGGAACTATAATTGATAACAATTTGCTACCTATGCTAAAATCTGGTGACAAAGATATGAGTAGCATAGCCTATGAAATCATCAAATATGCAATAATCATGATTGGTGGTTCATTAGCAACATATATATATTCAAGAATAATGTTAAATATTTCTCAAAGAGTACTTAGAGTTATAAGAGATGAAATGTTTGAACATATGGAAAGTCTTCCTCTAAAGTATTTTGATTCCAATGGTCATGGTGACATCATGAGCCGTTACACAAATGATATTGATGCAATGGTAAATATGCTAACTCAAAGTCTTCCTAATGTATTTTCGAATACTCTTCAAATGGTTGGCGTTTTTGTTGCAATGATAGTTTTGAGTTGGAAGTTGACTGCAGTTGTTGTCGTAACTCTTGTAGCGATGGCGTTGGTTTTGAAGTTACTAGGATCTTCTTCAAGTAATTATTTCTCAAAGCAGCAAAAATCTTTAGGTAAAGAAAATGCTTTTATTGAAGAGATGACATCAGGTATAAAGACTGTAAAAGTATATAACCATGAAGGTGAGGTTAAGAAAAATTTTGATAAGTTGAACACTGAACTCTGTGAAAATACAACCAAAGCTAATATTTATTCAAATGTATTCATGCCTGTCATGCAGGGGTTGGGAAGTCTTCAGTATGCTCTTTTAGGAGTTGTCGGTGGTATTTTAATTTCAAGGGGTATGTGGGCTATTACTTTAGGAATAGTTGTAAGCTTCTTGCAGCTATCAAAAAGTTTAACAGATCCTTTAGCTCGTTTGGGTCAACAGGTGAACGCTGTTGTTCAAGCAATAGCTGGTGCTGAACGTGTTTTTTCTTTGATTGATGAACCTTGTGAAGATGATAAGGGAACAGTTGAACTTGTGAATGCTTGTGAGGATTCTGATGGCGTATTGAGACCTTGTGAAAAGTGTACAGGTAAATGGGCGTGGAAGAGAACTGATGGTGAAATAGTACCTTTGAAAGGAGATGTTCATCTGAAGGATGTCAATTTCTCTTATAATTCAGATAAGCAAATTTTGCATGATATAAATGTTTACGCTCATCCAGGACAGATTGTAGCATTTGTAGGATCTACAGGAGCAGGTAAGACTACAATTACAAACTTAATCAATCGTTTTTATGAAATTGAAAAAGGTGAGATTATATACGATGGTATAAATGTTAAGGAAATCAAGAAAGATTCTTTAAGACGAGGTCTTGGTATGGTACTGCAGGATACTTGTTTATTTAGTGGTACAATCAAGGAAAATATTAGATTCGGTAAATTGGATGCAACAGATGAAGAAGTTGTAGCTGCAGCTAAGCTTGCTAATGCTGATTTCTTTATCTCTCTTCTTCCTGATGGATATGATACATATCTTAAGGGAGAGGATAATCTTCTTTCAGTGGGGCAAAGGCAGTTACTTTCTATCGCACGAGCAGCAATTGCTAATCCTCCTGTTATGATTCTTGATGAAGCAACAAGCAGTATAGATACAAGAACTGAAGCTCATGTTCAAGAAGGTATGGCAAGATTGATGGATGGTAAGACTGTTTTTGTAATTGCACACCGTTTATCAACAATTCGTAACTGTGATGTGATCATGGTAATGGAGAATGGTGAAATTATTGAGCGAGGTACTCATAAAGAGTTACTAGATCTGAAAGGTTCTTATTTCAGTCTTTATACTGGTAAAAAGCAACTCACTTAGTTTTATTAATATAAAAATATTTGGTTTGCTTTTTATACGATATTGGGCTAAAATAAACAAATAACTTTTTAGAAATTTCTTGACAATAATTCGTTATTGATACATAATTATAATTGATAATGATTATTATTAAGGAGCTATCGTGGATAGAAGGCAAACTACACAAAGGACTTTAGTTTTGAGTGCCGTAACTGACCAATTGGAGCATCCCACAGCTCAGCAGGTTTATGATAAAATACATGAAGATTTTCCAGGCATAGGTAAAGCAACTGTGTATAGAAATCTAAATTTATTGGCCGATGAAGGTAAGCTATTGAAGATTGAAGGGATTGAAGGTCCTGTTCATTTTGATAGTACTCTTAAAACTCATTCTCACCTTGAATGTAAAGTATGCAACAAAGTTATTGATGTAGATTTTACAATTGATGGCGAGGTCTTTGAGAATATAGAGAGGACCACCGGTTTTGGAGATCTAAATCGTAATATAGTTATTAGTGGAATATGTCCAGATTGTTTAAAAACCGTGTTAGACGGTAAGGAGTAGAATAATGGAATTAAAAGGTTCAAAAACAGAACAAAATTTACAGGATGCATTTGCAGGTGAATCACAGGCTCGTAATAAGTATACTTATTATGCTGCAAAAGCTAGAAAAGAAGGTTATGTTCAAATTGCAGAAATCTTTGAAGAGACTGCTGGAAATGAAAAAGAACATGCTAAACTTTGGTTCAAATTGTTACAGAAAGATGGTGAAGTTCAAGGTACTTTAGATAATTTAAAAGATGCTGCTGCCGGTGAAAATTTTGAAAATACTTCTATGTATCCTAGAATGGCTAAAGAAGCTGCTGAAGAAGGTTTTACTAAAATTGCAAAATTATTTGAAATGGTTGGTGAAATTGAAAAAGCACATGAAGCAAGATATAATAAATTAGCAGGAAACATTAACGAAGGTATCGTATTCTCACGTGATGGTGATATGGTATGGAAATGTTCAAACTGTGGTTATATTCATATTGGTAAATCTGCACCTAAAGTTTGTCCTGTTTGTGCTCATCCTCAGGCTTATTTTGAATTACAATCAAAGAACTATTAAAATATTTTCTCTTTGAGATTACCGCTGCTCGTTTAATTTCGGGTGGCATTTTTTTTGCTCTAATGGTTTTGTTTGGATGTTTTGTAGCATCAAATGAATGTAATATGCTAGATAAATATTAATTCATGACGATATAATTCTACATACTTTTCTTAATAACAGGAGATCATTTTATGGAAGATTGGAAGAAATTAATAGATAGTCAGGTATCAAATGAATATGTAACACCTCTTTACCCTAAATCGGATGAAGATGTGATAGTTAAAATTAAAGTTACAAACAATGTAGAATCCGTATTCTTGTTTATAAGTATAGATGGAATCAATACAAAAAATAGTTGTGATATCGAAAATGGTTTTGCAAGTTGTAAGATACAATTAAAAAATAATGAACCAAGTCTTTATTATTTTGTTTTGGTTGCTGATTCAAAATATTATTATTATTCAATGAAAGGTCTAACTTCTTTTATTCCTGGTTATAAAGATTATTTTGAAATCATTCCAGATCTCAAGGCTCCAACTTGGATAAGTGGTTCCACTTGTTATCAAATATTTCCTGATAGATTCAAAGATGGGGACTCTTCTTTGGATTTAAAAGATGGAGAGTATGAGTTTGATGGTGGTATTGTAAGAAATATGTCTTTCTCTGATAAACCACTGGAGTTTGCAGAAGGAAAATGTTTAGATTTCTTTGGAGGAGATTTTCAAGGAATTATAGACAGTATTGATTATTTTAAACGAATCAATGTTGATACTTTATATTTGAATCCTATTGGGGTGAGCTATACAACTCATCGTTATGATTGTTGTGACTTTTTCCACATAGACCCTAAGTTGGGTGGTGATGATATGTTCATAAAAATGGTGAATTGCCTTCATGAAAATGGAATTAAAGTCATTGTAGATATTTCAATCAATCATACTGGTACAAATCATCCTTGGTTCGTAAAAGCTAATGAAGATCCAACTTCAAAAGAAGCTAATTATTATTACATTGATGACAATGGTAAAGTAGCTTTTTGGGAAGATGTCCCAACTTTACCACAGCTAAATTACAGCCATGAGGCACTTAGAGATATAATGTATAAAGATACCACTAGTGTTCTTAAAAAGTTCCTTAAACCACCTTTTAATCAAGATGGGTGGAGATTAGATGTTGCTGATGTTGTGGGGCGCAGGGATGAAGACCAATTGACTCATGAAATATGGAGAGAAGTAAGAGAATCTGTTAAAACAGAGAGATCAGATGCTTATCTTGTTGGTGAATGTTGGGTTGATGCAAATTCTCATCTCAAAGGTGATGAATGGGATGCAACAATGAATTATATAGGTTGCAGCCGACCAATAAGGAAATGGATGGGAGAGATGGATCGCTTTCTTTTAGAAGGTTGGGGACAGAATCCTTTAAGTGATGTTCCATATACTGGATACGAGATGAAAGAAGCTTTGAAGAGTCAACTTGATAATGTTAAAGGTCAGATGAGATTTTTCCAAATGAATTTGATTGATTCCCATGACACTCCACGCCTACATAACAATAAAAATGTTATGAATCAAGAGAGATACAATGGTGTTGTTTCATTGATGTATCTACTACCTGGTATGCCTAGTGTTTATTATGGTGATGAGATAGGTCTTGATGGGGATGTTGATTGTGTTGAACATTGGAGATATCCAATGCAATGGAATGAAAGTGTTTGGAATATGGACTGTTTCAATCATTATAAAAAAATGGGTAAAATTAGAAAAACTTATAATAAACTTCTAGCTACAGGGAATTATGGTTTCCTTGATTGTGATGATGAGATGATGAGTTTTGTTCGTTACAATAATGAAGAATCAATTATTCTTGTTTTGAATAGAGGATATCAAAGAACTGTTGAGATTAATAGGTCAACTTTGAATGGTAAATCTATTGAAATTTTGGACGGAGAAGGTGATGTGATTCTGACTGATAATGCAATTGAGATTGGTCTTAATAATGATCAGAGTTTGGTGTTGCATTTAAGTTAACATCTTTTGGATTGTTTGTGTTCGCATGAATATGTGACTGATAAAAAAACACTGGTATGCTTGCAAATAGTTTTTGATTATTTGATTATAGCAAAACCAGTGTTTTTATTTTGGTAGCTTATTTGATGCCCATCTTTTTCTTCATTTTAGCCCAGCTATCTTTCAAGGTAACTGTTCTGTTGAATACAGGATGTTCTGGAGTGTGGTCTTTGTTATCACAACAGAAATATCCATTTCTGATAAACTGTAAATAATCACCAACTTTAGCTTCAGATACATATGGTTCTATCATAGCATGTTCTACAATCTTGAGAGAATCAGGATTTAAATCATCTAGATAATTACCAGTTTCTCCACCAGGATATTCACTCTTGAATAGTTTATCATAAAGTCTAACTTCTGCATCTACAGCTTGGTCACATGATACCCAGTGACTTGTTCCTCTTACCTTTCTTCCATCTGGGGTGTCTCCACCACGGCTTTCAGGATCATAGGTACAATGAACTACAGTAACTTTTCCATCTTCATCTTTTTCAAAACTTTGAGCTGTCACATAATAAGTATACTTAAGTCTGATTTCATTTCCAGGATAAAGTCTGTGATACTTTCTAGGTGGAACTTCCATAAAATCTTCTCTTTCAATATAAACTTCTCTGCTGAAAGGCATTTTGTGAGTTTTCGAATTAGGATCTTCTGGATTATCTGTTGCTTCAAAATATTCAACTTTTCCTTCTGGATAGTTATCAATTACAAGCTTGATAGGATCAAGTATCGCCATTATTCTTGTAGCTCTTTTGTTTAAGTCTTCACGAACACAGAATTCCATCAATGAATAATCAACAACGCCTTCTGTCTTTGCAACTCCAACTCTAGCTACGAAGTCCTTCATTGATTCAGGAGAGTAACCTCTTCTTCTAACACCACTTACAGTTGGCATTCTAGGATCATCCCATCCTGTTACCATGTTGAGGTTAACAAGGTTCAACAAGCGTCTTTTGCTCATTAGCATATAGTTGATATTCAATCTTGAGAATTCATATTGATGAGGAGTATTTTCAATACCATCAATTCCAGTTGCCCAGTCATAAACAGGTCTGTGGTCTTCAAACTCAAGAGTACAGATAGAATGAGTAATTCCTTCAATTGCATCACTGATTGGGTGAGTGTAATCGTACATAGGATAAATACACCATTTATCTCCAGTTCTTGGATGATTTGCAAACTTAATTCTGTAAATTGCAGGGTCTCTCATATTTATATTAGGAGAGGACATGTCAATTTTTGCTCTAAGAGTGTAGGAACCTTCAGGATGTTTTCCTTCTTTCATTTCCTGGAATAGACGTAGATTTTCTTCAATGCTTCTGTCTCTATCAGGAGAATTTTTTCCTTTTTCAGTAAGTGTTCCTCTATATTCTCTCACTTGTTCAGGAGATAGAGAATCAACATATGCTTTGCCATCTTTAATCAATTGAACGGCAATTTCATATAACTGTTGATAATAATCTGAAGCATAGTATTCGTACTTACCCCAATCAAAGCCCAACCATTTGATATCTTCTTTTATTGAATCAATATATTCAACATCTTCTTTAGTAGGGTTTGTATCATCAAGTCTTAAATGGCAGACGCCACCGTACTTCTGTGCAATACCAAAGTTGATACATATTGATTTAATGTGTCCAATGTGTAGGTAACCGTTTGGCTCTGGTGGAAAACGTGTTACTATTTTATTATTAGGGACACGACCGTTCGCTAAATCATCTTCAATGATTTTCTCAAGAAAGTTTAAAGGCTTTGCTTCAACTTTTTCTTCTTCTATTTCCATATTAGTTTCCTTTACCCTTTCAGAGGGGCGTTAGATTATGATGTTAAATAATATCATGAGAACTATATTATTCAAAGTATATAATTTGTTTGGTTAGTTATTTTGTGATTTTCTGATGTAAGAGAAGTCTTCTACTGTCATTTCAATGTTAGAATTCAAGAAAAATCCAAAAGAAATTGCATCTTTGGCACCATTCAATGTAGCTTGTGCAACTTGCTGGTATCCATCTTTATTTTTTAAATAGTAACGGATTGTGTCTTCTTGTCTGTCCATTTTAAATTCTGTAAAAGATTTATTATTTAGATATTGGGCAATGTCAAAGTACACAGTGCTGGAATATCCTTTTATGGATGTTGTTATTTTGATTTGTTCGCTTATAGCAATAGAGAAATATGTTAGATCTGTTAAAGACACAATGAATCCTTGATCTACGCTGCTTTGTTTGATGCTACAGGTAAGTTCAAAGTTCTCATCACTTTCTGTTAGAAAAAGTGAATCATCTGCCTTTGCTATAAATCTATTGTATGAGTGACCTTTTACAAATCCTTTGTTTAGCCATTTCATTTCTCTGATTGTAGGTTTCTTCATATTTCAGAGTATAAAGAATTACTGTATATAATTCAATTATCGTTTCAAAATAATTCTATAAGTTTTTTGCTTGATTATTATAGCTCAGTTGAATATTATTTTATCACGAATTAATAGGAGTTTGATTTATGATAATGGTTGTTGGTGAATATATAAAAAAAGAGTCTGATGAAAGCAATTTTATTGACGGGCTTGGTTTTAAGGTATGTAAAGAAGTTGCAAGATTAGGAACTTCGGTGTCTCTTGAAACTTTGATCTCTTCAGATGAAACTGGTTTGACTGTTTTGGATGATTTGGTCACCGATGGAGTTTTGTTTGATCCAATGCTCTGTAACTGTGGTTTACCATCTTCTTGTTTTAATAAACATGAGAGATTGTTGGATGGAACCTCTGCAACTTGCATATCAGAAGAGCAATTATTGAATTCTTGTAGTAATTATGATGACATAAAAGTTATTCATTTTGGTTCATTTTCTTCATTTATAGATCCTTCAAGTAATAGTTTGATGAAAGTAATGAAATTGGTTGATCCCTCTCCAGTTTTCTATTTCAATCCAGATATTAATGAGGTTGATTTAAAAAACATTCCTTTATTTGAAGATAAATCAAAATTTTTCATAGAAAATTCTGATATCATTCAATTAGATGATGATTTTTTAAGATTAATTTATCCAAGAATTAAAAAAGAACAACGGCTTGATGCTTTTCAAAATGAGTATGAGCATATTAATATTGTTTATTTATGTGAATCTATGATCACATTTATTTCAAGTAAGAATGCAGTTGATGGTATGGTTGTAAAAAAGCCTTTTGAATCAAAGCGTGATGATCTTTCTCCTTTGGTAGCTGGTGTTTTTTTAGCAAAGCTTCATGATTATGAAGCTTTTGGGGATGATTTATCAGATCCTATTTTCAAATATGATGAAAAATTGATAAGTGATACTTTGGATGCTATTATATCAGAAATTGATTGCTAAAATTCAGGCGGAATACTGAATTCCATTTCTTCTCCTGTTATAGGATGTTTGAATGATATGTAATTTGCTTGAAGCAGCATTCTACTTTCACCTTCTTTTCTTTCTCCATATAATCTATCACCAATAATTGGAAATAATTTTTCTTTACAGTGAACTCTGAGTTGATGTGTTCTTCCTGTGTAGGGCTTAAGTAATAGTCTTGTGGCATATCGAGATCCATAGTATTCAACAGCTAGTCTTTGAAATTCTGTCTTTGCACTTTTACCTTTTTCTGTATCAACGATTTGTGTTGGTCTGTTATCAACATCAAGTCTCAGAGGAAGTTCTATTGTTCCTTCTTTCTCTTTAACAACTCCACGGACCAAAGCAAGGTAGGTTTTTTTTACCTGTCGTTCTTGGAATTGTATGGATAGATTTCTGTGAGCTTCTTTTGTTCTTCCAAGGATAATTATACCCGACGTATCCATATCGAGTCGGTGTGCTGCACTTAAATCAATAGAATCAGGGAATAGCTTTTTCAATCTACTTGTTATGCAATCTTTCAATTCTGGTGCTCTTCCTGGAATAGTAACAAGTCCTGCAGGTTTGTTTACAACTGTTATGTAGTCATCACAATATAGGATATCTAGTCCCAGCATTGTAGGCAGTACGATGGAACACTTCTCTTTGCATGGTGGATAAAAGTGTTTGTGTTTTTTTAATTTTGTATCTTTTCCATAAAAACTCTCGGCAAGACTTATTGGTTGCAGGTTGTGTTCAAAAGCATAACCAAATAGTTTTGGAGCACAGCAATCACCTGTTCCTGAAGGGTAGGTCTTGTTATTTACAATTTCTTTCAATGTAAGAGTTCTATTATCTATTGTTGGGAATTTGTATAAATCTATTATCTTTGCTAGAGTTATTTTGCTTCTTTCTTGTCTCTTTGTGCAGAGTCCTTCTATTTCTTCTTTATCATCAGTTGGGTCAAGTTTTACAATCTTCTCTGTTAGAGCTTTTGTTTCAGGATCATAATTGTTTACTACTTTTTCAAATCCTTCAACATCAAGAAGTGGTGGTACAAATGTTGGGACCAACCATCTACCACAGAATTGACCAGAAAATGCTTTGAGTGTGATTCTTTCTTTTTTGCTATTTTCACAGATTAAAATTCCAAACATAACTCCTACTTTTTCAAAAAGTGGTGCAGTTGGATAGCCTTCATATATATATTTGTTTTTATCAAATTCATCAAACATTTTTAGAAGTTCTTTTTCTGCAATTTCTGATGGTAAGATTGAGTTATTTATCATTTGAGTTCCTTATTAAATTCAAAACAAATATACAAGAAATCTCTTGGTAATTAAAGGGTTGATGCATTTTAGTTAACATCTATTATCTAAAAAAACACTGATATGCTTTACTTAACCACCCCTTTGCATTTCTTTACAACTTCTTTTTTGGAAAAAATAGATAAATGATATGTATAAGAACAATTCAAGGAGGTTGATATGGGATAGTTTTTTTAAAAGTTGATGTGCATTTTGTTGGGAAAATGCATCGAAATTTAAGTACATAAAGGAAAAAAATGGAAAATGTAAAGAGCGCTGTTGAGGGAGTCAGTAAGATAAAAAAACTCTCATTTTGGGATAGAATCAAGTTGAAAATTTCTATGATTGATTCCAAGATAAATTTAAACAAAAGTGAAAAAGATTCTAATTCTTTTATAGTAAAAAATAAAGCAATTATTATTGTAGCAATTGCAATTTTATCAACACTAATTATCGTAAATGTGATGTTCAAATCCATTGCTGCTTCTCCTGTTTCTACAATAAGCGAGGATGAAGGAGTCTCTATAATGAGTGACTTGTATTCAACTGAATGGATTTTAGATGATGCATCAACCAATCAAATCACTTTAGAGATGGATCAGATATATGGCAAGATAAGCTTCACTGAGAATTTTACTGATGATGGTCTTAGTCTGCCTGTTAAGTACTACCAGAATGCGGATGATGGCATTTTAGGAGTTGAAATGGGGTTTGTACAATTTGACCGAGAGAATCAGATGTTGTATGCGGTGTTGCCAAGTACACAGCGGTTGAAGTTTTTATACACAAAAGCAGATTCAGGTAATGTTGAGAATATAACTCTGATAAACGACAAAAATAGCAGAGTTTATTACATAAAAAATAAGGTAAAGAATTAGGAGACAATAAACAATGTTAAAAAATAAAGGTTCATATAATAAAAAAAGTGAGTTGGATTTATTTCAATTTGATGAAAGTAATATTAAGAATATAGGAATTGTATCATATATATTTCTTATTGCTCTCATTATTTTCTCACTCTCAATTCAAAGCTGCGAGATTGAATCAATCAATGATCCTAAAGAGGTAGAGGATGAAATTGAGAAGGTGATATCTCTGAAAGAGGAGAAGAAAGAAGGTGAGGACAATAGCAATTCTGATGGTTCAGAGTGTGAAACTGAAAGCAATTCAAGTTTTGTTAGTTTTGATGTTTCAAAAATAACACCAACATTTGATTTTGATTCTTCTTTTGAAAGTCTACATGAGAGTTATTTTGAAATTGATAGTGATGATAATTATTCGATAAGTTTTATTGGAAGTGATAACTATAAAATGGTGAAAATTTCAATGGGAATCAATCGTTATTTTGCAAGTATTGATTCACTTGGTATGAAAGCACAGGTTTTAGATGGTGATTTCAAGGGATTTTTTATTCTTATAAGTGACCATATTTTGTATTTATACAATGATGATGGTGCATTTATATTTGAAGAGTAAAATATAATAGGTAATTGGATAAAGCTATTGCAGATGAGTCGTTAACACTGCAATAGCTTTTCGCATTTTTATTGGTGAATAAATGGAATATCTAAAATGAATATTGCTATAAACATAGGATTTATTTATAGTAGCTCACCTTTAATTGCAACAGGTATTCCGGCAACCATCAAAATTACATTGTTTGCAATCTTTGCAAGCTCTTGATTGAAGAATCCTGATTCATCTCTGAATTCTCTTTCGAGAGATTTTTCAGGTATGATTCCAAGTCCAACAATGTTTGATATTAAGATAATATCTTTATTTGTTTTTTCAATGAGTGCCTTGAGTTCTTTTTTAAGTTCAACTGTATCTTTTTCATCTATTATTAAATTAGCAATCCAGTCAGATATACTATCAATTAGAATGATCTGTGCAGAGTGTGGTATCTGCTCTACGATTTTTGCAACATAATCACTTTCTTGAAATACCAAAAAACTATCATCAATATCTTTATTCAAAGATAAGCATTTGCTTTTAATTTCATCTACTCTTTCACTTGATGTGGAAACCACAGCTCTTTCAGCTGCTGAATTACCAAATCCCAGTGTGTATTCCAAGGCATATGAACTTTTTCCTGATCTGGCACCTCCAATTATTAAAGAGATTTTAGGTTTTCTTTTTGTTTGGATTTTTGCTTCACTGGCTGCTGAACGTAGAGTCTTTGAGTTCATCTTTACTTGGTTGTTATATAATTTCATATGTTTGATATCAATTGTTGGCATGATTTTCTCTCCTAAAATAAATTATATCATAGAAAGATGTAATAAAGAATAAAAATTAAATAAGATATTGCAGCTGCTCTGATTAATTTTTTGAGCTTCTGTTGTTAATAGAAGATTGCTCTTTTATAGATGTTTCCATTTTTCTCAGAAGATTGGAGAGTTCATCTATTTCACGGGATGAGAAAGTTGGAGTCACAAGGGATGCAACTTCTTTAAGGGCTTTAGATAGGTTATAAGCCTCTCTTTCTCCCTTTATTGTAAGTTTCAATCTCTGCTTTCTTCTATCCTTACTGTCATTTACAATACTGAGTAATTCTTTTGATTCAAGAATCTCACATATCTTTTTAACATTTTGATGAGAGGTTGCAAGGAGCCTAGATAATTCCCTTATGCTTGGAGGATTCGGTAATTCATATAGATATAAGAGTAAATCTGCCTGCCTTTTGGTAATTGCAAATTCTCCATCATTCAATCTTTCATTAAAAACTTTGTTTTCAATATCACAGAGCAATGTATTTATATGCTTTATTGATGAAAGCGAGTATTCAACTATGTCTATATCTTCTGTATTTATGCTCATTTATTTATCATCTAAATCAAGACTATCTGGAAGAATGTAGTCATTGAGGTTTGTTGTATGCTTCGCAATTTCGTTTGCTTGTTTATCAAGATCTTCATCACTTAACATTCCAGAACGTTTGATACCATGCTTTTTACGTGTATTTTTCTGCAATTTCTGCTCTTCTTTATAACGTCTTCGTATGCTCTTTCCAGAGCCCATCATTACAGCAACTGGTCTAAGAGAAGGAAAGTTTATGCAGAATATTTGGATTATGCTTGTTAATGGAACTGCTAAGAACATACCAGGAATTCCCCATATGAAACCCCAGAGTGATAGTGATATAAGAAGTACCAATGGAGACAAACCAAGTTGTATACCTTGTACTTTTGGATCAATTATATTTCCTACAATCATCTGTATGGATACAGCTAATATTGCAACATAAATAATGCTAACATAATCAGGAGTGAACTGTATTATTGCCATCAAGATTGTTCCGATTGTTACCATCAGAGATCCAATACTTGGAATAAAGTTCAAAATAAAAGCTGCAACACCCCACAGTGGAGCAAAATCAAGTCCGGTGACATAGGCAGTTAGATAGAACAAAATACCAGTAATTGCACTTATAATAAATTTTATAAAAAGATAACGAGAGACTTGTTTTGTGATTCTTCCTGTTATGATTGTGACTGTTTTAGATCTTTCCTTCGAAAAAGATTCTATAATTTTAGGACTCAAAGTATTTCGTTCTGCAAGTAAGAAGAATAAAAATAAGATGATCAAAATTAAATTCTTGAATAGACCAACAGTTTGAGTAGAAATATTCTGCAATGCTGTCATTGCAACATTCAACCAATCCACATTCAAGCCTGAAAATAATGTATCTCCCGCTTTGAATGTCATATATTCTGACAATTTAGCTGTTAACAAAGAATCCAACATCGATATTTTATTGGCATACGCGGGTAATCCTGATATCAAAGTTTGAACAATTATCAGCATCAACCAAAGCAAAACCACTATAAAAGCTAGAAAGAGTATCAATCCTATAGCATTTGCAATCCAAAACGGAACTCTCATGTTGTCGAGTTTTTCTAGCATTGGATATATAATTAGCATTACAAATCCTGCAAAAGCAATTGGTATCAAGACTGCACTGGCAGCTTTCATACAAAAAAGCACAACAAATATAATCATAACCACAGTTAAAGCTTTTGTAAATTTGCCACTTTCAGCTAATTTATCGTATAGAGATTTACTTCCGTTTTGTTTCATATTATTTATAATAAACTAGCTATTAAAAATCTTCAATATCTGTTATTACTTTCTTATGAAAGAAAGTGATAATCTAAATAGAATTCAGATAGTTTTAATTGAGACTCAAGATGGTGCAAATATTGGATCTGTATGTAGAGCAATGAAAACTATGGGGATAACAAAATTAGTACTTGTTACTAATAATGAATATGATGAGAATAGAGTCAGAACTCTAGCTTTGCATGCAAGTGATATCTGGGAAAATCGAACCGTATATAAAACTTTGGATGAAGCATTAAAAACTTCTATCTACAGTGTTGGTGCAACCAGAAGACGTGGAAAGTTCCGAAAAAGTGATTATTTATCACCAGAACAGCTATCTGATAAAATATCACACATGGGAGAAGGTCTTGTTTCAATTGTTTTTGGACGAGAGGCAAGTGGCTTGACTGATGATGAAGTGAACAGTTGCTCTCAAATTGTTACCATTCCTACAAGCAAAAAATTTCCATCCTTAAACTTATCGCAAGCTGTTCAAATTATTACATACAATCTATTTAATAATTTAAAGCCATATCCAGTTGAAAATACACCTGTAGATAAAGAGAGAGTTAGACTTGCAGTTGAAGGTTCTATGGATAATCTAGATAACATTGGCTATTTCAAACAGGATCTAGAAAAACAGTGGACAACAACTCTTTTAAAAGATGTTTATGAGAGAGCTCAGTTAACTGAAAGTGAAATTAAAAGACTTGAAAAATTGTTCTATAAAGTTTCAAAAATTGCCAAATATAAAAAAAACTGATATTGTTTAGTTAGATACTTATAAAGGAGTCTCTCTTTATGAATGAAGGTTATTTAAATCCAATGCCACGTGTTGTTGCTCACCGTGGCGACAGTAAACATTTTCCTGAAAATACAATGCCAGCTTTTCTGTCAGCTGTAAAAATGGGAATTGATATTGTTGAAACAGATGTTCATATAACTCGGGATGGAGTTGTTGTCATCTGGCATGACAATACTTTAGAAAGAAATACTGATGGTCATGGAACGGTTGAAGAGCATTCATATGATGAACTTCTGCAATATGATGCTGCTTATACTTTTACTAAAGATAATGGCAAAACTTTTCCTTTCAGAGATACTGGTGTAAAAATTTGTAAACTTGAGGACGTCCTTCTGAGCTGTCCAAATCAAAGATTCAATATAGATTTAAAAACAAAACAAAATGGTATTGTTGAAGAATTCATCAGAATTGTCCGTAAATGTGGAGCAGAAAATAGAGTCTGCTGTGCATCATTTCATCTATCTAATTTGAAATCTATCAGAAGAATTGCTCCCGACATACTTACCAGCATAACTACAGTAGAAGTTGTAAATTTACTTCTGAGACAGAAGCTAAGAATACTCCCAAAAAAGATTGGACATGGAAGAAAGATAATATTTCAAGTTCCAGAGAGAGGATATGGTCTTAAGGTAACAACACCTTTATTTGTACGTATGATGCATGAAAGGGGTGCTGTAATAATGGTTTGGACCATCAATGAGGAATCTGATATGAGAAGACTTTTTAAATTAGGTGTTGATGCAATAATGACTGATGATCCATCTACTGTGATTAAAGTTGCTGAAGATATGGGACTTAGATAGCCATTATGAAGACTCTTGTTGTTTGTTTGAACCCAACTTTTCAGAGGACCATGATTTTTGATCAGTTTGATGAAGGTGAGGTCAATAGAGCTAAAAAAGTATATTTTGATGCATCAGGAAAGGGAGTCAATTGCTGTAGAGTTTTATCTCAGATAGGGCACAGCAATATTCTGTTAACACATGTAGGTGACAAGAATCATGAAGAGATGATTGAGCTCTGCAATAAAGATTTTGTAAAACTTGCCTACTGTCTAGCTCCAGGGAAAAGTAGAACATGTACGACTGTTATCTCATCTAACAGTGTCAGTGAGCTTGTTGAAGAAGCTCATGATGTCAATTCAGAAGTACAAAGAAATATAGAGATCTTATTTGAGAAAAATATTGAATCAGTTGACTCTCTGATAATCACTGGAACAAAACCAAAAGGATACAGTGGTCATCTTTATCCAAGTTTTGTCTTTAAAGCAAAAGAGCTGAATAAATTTGTTTTGTTAGATTTGAAAGGAGCTGATTTAATAAATTCACTTAAATATAGACCTGATGTAATAAAACCAAACCTCAGTGAGTTTGTTAAAACTTTCTTTCATAAAGATATTTTGGAAAATGAAGAGAGTGATTATTTGAAAGAAGAAGTAATAACAAAAATGAAGTCTATATTTGAAGAATTTGGAGTTGTATCAGTTATAACTCGTTCCACAAATAACATATGGGTTTATGGGGATGAAGGATTCTTTGAAATTGAGATTCATAAAGCTGAAAAATTTGTCAATCCAATTGGGTGTGGTGATACTTTTGCAGCAACTCTCACCTCCAGCCTGACAGGTGGAAAGAAATTAAAAGAAGCTATCTGTGATGCAGCTTTGAATAGCAGTATAAATGTCACAACAGTAAAACCTGGAAGTCTTTTATAGATTCCTATTTTTGAAGCGCTCTCTGTAAACTGTAGGTGTCATGTTGAATTCATTTTTGAATTTTTTTGTAAAATAACTTGTCTCACCAAAACCACAATCAAGTGCTATATCAACAATCTTCATGGAAGTGGAGATCATCAATTCTGCAGCCCTTTGAAGTCTGAAGTTTATTACATACTGCATAGGGGTGGTACCAAGTGTATTTTTAAAACATCTGAGAACCTCACTCTCACTGATATTTGAATTAGCTGCTATCATGCCAACACTTATATTTTCACTGTAATGAGTGTTTATGTAATTGAGCATATCTTTTGATCTTTTTGCATCTCTAAGTGTCTTTTGAGATGGAATCTCAATTTTTGAAGATCTATGCTTAAATAAATCAAACATTATAGATGATAGCTCTTCTCTTACTTTGAATTCATATCCATCATTGGCTATGATGCACTGTTCATGAGCTTCCAATGATTTTTCAAGAATCCTTTTTTGCCAAGGTATTTTCTTACTCAAAAAAACTTCATTTAAAGCTGGGTCCTTAAGAATTGGGATCAAATATTTCTGATAAAAGATGCTATTGCTATTTCCACCAACAAGTCGATGATGAAATACAATTGATTTTAAATCTCCCTCTTGATTGTTGCAGTTCGATACAAAGTGCATGGCTTCTGAATTTATAAAAAGTCCATCTCCCTCTTCAACAATATATTGTTTGTTTCCAACTCTTATATCCAATTTATTATGAGTTACAACAATAAGTTCAAATTCATCATGCCAATGCCATGGAACATTTTCTATATATAAATTATCATTGTAGATAGCAATTGGAAAATTATAAGAACCATGCTCATTGAGCTCTCTTTTATTATGTCCAATTTCAATACCACAGGCTGTTGGATTCATGAAAGTATCTCCTTTTTTGAATGTATTATCATATGTTTTTCAGTTTTTATAATAGAATGATACTTGTTCTGTCGATATAATACAAGAAAAATACAAAGTGGAGTTGTCTCATGATTGGATTGTTACTTGCAATTATCTATCTAGCTTTTATAAGTTTGGGTTTGCCTGATTCATTACTGGGTGCTGTTTGGCCATCTCTTTATACTCAAATCAATGTTCCTTTGTCCTATGCAGGTATACTCCAGATGTTGATTGCAGGATGCACTGTAGTATCAGCACTGCAGAGTGATAGACTTACTAAAAAAATGGGCACAGGTCTTGTAACAGCTCTAAGTGTTTTGACAACTGCTGTTGCATTGTTTGGATATTCAACAAGCACGGCCTTCTGGCAGCTTGTATTGTGGTCCATTCCTTATGGACTTGGAGCTGGGTCTGTTGATGCAGCTTTAAATAATTATGTAGCGCTTCATTTTAAAAGTCGTCACATGAGTTGGTTGCATTGCATGTGGGGATTAGGTGCCACAGCAGGTCCTCTGTTGATGAGTCTTGCTCTTACAAATGGAGGAGCATGGCAGGGTGGATATCGCTATGTTTTCTATATCCAGATAGTTTTGACAATCATTCTATTTATGTCTTTGCCTTTATGGAAAAGAGCTCCAATTGAAAATGTAGATAAAATTGGTGATATAACTTCAAAAAGAGTGCTATCAATAAAAGAAATTTTGAGAATTCCAGGGGCAAAATCTGTTATGATCATGTTCTTTGGATACTGTGCATTGGAGCAAACAACAGCTCTTTGGGCTTCAAGTTACCTTGTGTTGAATGAAGGTCTATCACCTGATAAAGCTGCTAGATTTGCAGGTCTCTTCTTCTTAGGAGTCACTGTTGGGCGAGCTATCAGTGGATTCATAACCTTCAAACTCAGTGATAATCAGATGATCAAACTCGGGTTGGGCATCATCAGTGTTGGAATAATCATGATTCTTTTACCATTGAATAGTGATGCAGCTTACATAGGGTTGATAATAGTTGGTCTTGGTTGTGCTCCAATATATCCTTGTATAATCCATTCAACACCAGCTAATTTTGGTTCAGATAAATCTCAAGCAATAATTGGAGTTCAGATGGCTAGCGCCTATATTGGCTCTTGCTTGATGCCTTCTTTTTTCGGCTTTTTATCAAAGTATGTAACAATCAGTTTTTTCCCTATTTATCTGACCATTCTGCTCGTGATAATTGCAGTGATGCATAGAAAATTAATGATTCAAACAGGCAATAGAAATTAGATGATGTAAAAAAAAACGAGGCTATTATATATTCAATAGTCGCGTTTTATATGAATTGGAATTATTTATTGCTCCTTTGTAAGTTCTTCTTGTTTTAAAATTTTGGTTAAAATAAGCAGAGCTACTACAGCAGTGAGACCATCAGCTATTGGCTGAGCTATGAGTTATCCTGTGAATCCAAACAGATTGTTCATCAAGAAAAGCAGAGGGATGAAGAAGATTCCCTGTCTAGCAATTGATATGAACAAAGCTGCTTTTCCTTTTCCAAAAGCTTGAATTGAGGTATTTGCTATCATCTGTGGACCAACAACCAAGAACAAGAATATCTGAAGTCTTAAAACTCTTGCTCCCCAATAAACTACATTGTCTATTGGAGTGAATATTCCAACCATCTGATTGGCTATCAAGTAGAACAACACAAAGAGAACAATTCCAACCATTTCTGTTATTTGAATTCCCTTCTTGATAATTTCATTAACTCTGCCGAAGTTTTTGGCACCATAATTATAACCTACTAGAGGTTGTGTGCCAGCTCCAAATCCCATGAAAATAAATGTTCCAATGTATATGAGTTTTTGTGATATCCCAATTCCTGCTATCGCATTTGTACCATAAGGAACAGCCAAGTTATTGCATATTATTAAAGCAACACTCATTAGAAGTTGTGAAAGAGTTGCAGGAATACCAATTTTGAAAATTTCAGCAAAGATGGTTTCTTCAGGTTTGGCATATTTAAAAGAGAATTTTAAAAGAGACTTACCTGTTTTGTAGAAGTAGAAATAATAAATAATTCCACTTATGTTTCCTAAAATTGTTGCTATAGCAGCACCTTCAATGCCCATATCTAAGACAAATATAAATATTGGATCTAAGATTATATTTACAATTGTACCTATCAACATGCCAACAATAGATTGCATTGCAGCACCTTCAGCTCTCATCAACTGTCCGATAGCAAAGTTACACATAACGATAATTGCGCATGCTATCATTACCTTTGAATATGCTGCAGCAAATGGATAAACTTCAGGAGATGCACCAAGTGTGATTACAAAAGGTTTTAGAAGTATCAGACCAATGACACTCATGATGGCTCCAAGAACCAAACCGGAAGCTATTCCAATTGATAAAGTTTGATTGGCTCTCTTTTGATTTTTTTCACCAAGGCATCTTGAGATATAAGAAGCAGCACCTGTTCCAACTATATTGGAGACAGCCATCAATATAAGAAATACAGGAGAGGCTATATTTGCAGCAGCAAGTTGATTGGCATCCCCAATCTTGCCTATAAACCATGTATCTACTAGGTTATATAATACCTGTACCATCATTCTAAAACAACTGGAAGTGACATCTTGAGAATTGCATTCTTAACTGGCATCTCACTTAAAATATATGTTCTATCATTTTCCATCATACATATCCTTTTTTTACTTAATCGTAAATAACCAAATCAATTGTTAAAGAATTAGTACTTTCTGTCAATTGAAATGTAGAATAAAAAAGAATTGAAGTATGTTATAATTGTAAATATCAATACAGAGATATTATCTAATAAAGAATTGGGCAGTTCATGCTATTGAAAAATAAATTTTTGTGTAATATTAATTACATATATCGATTGAGGAGAGAACAAAATGGTCAGACACATTGTACTATGGAATTTTAATGATTCTGTTAAAGAAGAAGATAAAAAGAACATAAAGAAAGGAATGAAAGAAAATCTTGAAGCTTTATTAGGGAAGGTTCCTGGATTGCAAGAGATCAAATTCATTGAAAATTCATTGGAAGGTAGCACTCACGAATTTGCTCTCTTTACTGAATTTGATACAGAAGAGCATAAGAGAGGATATTCAACTCATCCATCTCATGTACATGTAGCAAATACATTTGTAAGACCTTTTACAGCAGATCGTAAATGTCTTGATTATGTAGTTGAGTAAGCAATAAATACGAATTGATAATTGACATTCTCATTAATTTGGGGATGTTTTTTTTATCTAATAAAACTGAAATATTGATTCCATTGAGAGTGTGATGTATTTGAACGTGGGATTTTAAAATATTTCAAACTCAACAATTTATTATAATTCTTTACATCCATTGTTTGGGCCTGTATTATTAGTAAATATTCATATTGAATATTTTGGAGAGTGCACAATGTCTGATAATTTTAATCATTTTGATTCAACAACACAGTTACTGGAATCTAAGGTAGCAGCCCTAGAGGAAGTTATCAAGCAAATTCAAGAGGAGAAAAATGACAAAGAATTGTTAGATTTTCCTTGGGTTGGAAATCTGGGGCAATGGTACTGGATGGTGCCAAGTAATCAGGTTATTTTTAATGAGAAGAAAGTGACAAATCTTGGTTACAGTATGGAAGATCTTCCTGATTTGGTTGGATTTGATTACTTTACTGAAAAATTGCATCCCCTTGATTATGACCGTGTTATGGATAATATGAAATCTCATCTGATGGGGTTGAGAGATTCTTATGAAGTTGAGTACAGAATTCGAGCAGCAAATGGTGAATATATTTGGTATTATGATCGAGGAAAAGTCACAAAAAGAGATGAGAGAGGAAATGTCCTTTTGGTATCTGGAATTGTATTTGATATTAATAAAAACAAGCAGATTGAAAGGGAACTTAAAGAGGCAAATGAAAAACTCAGTGAGATGGTGAATGTTGATGCATTGACTGGAGCATACAATCGAAGATATATCCTTAAATATTTAGAAAATGAAATTATCAGAGCAAAAGAAGACAGAGCATCTCTCTCTTTAATTATGTTAGATGTAGATCACTTCAAGCATGTAAATGATGAATTTGGTCATTCCATGGGAGATCATGTATTGAAAAGTATTGTTGATTTGCTAATGCATGAGATGAATAAAGCGAATGAAGGTGAAGCTCTATGTCGTTGGGGCGGTGAGGAGTTCATAATAGTTTTGCCAAACAAAAATAATGAAGAGGCGGTGAACTTCGCTGAAAAGTTAAGATCTAGCCTTTGCAATAATACCATTGATGGAGTTGGGACAATAACAGCAAGTTTTGGAGTATCAAGCATTATCAGTAAAAATGATGATTCAAATATTTTAATAAAAAAGGCTGATGACTTCATGTACAGAGCAAAACAAGAAGGACGAAATAAAGTCAGTTTTTAATTTTTTCATGTTTGAGACTTATATAAGTTAGTAAAACAACGCTATCCGACTTATGTCAACAACAGATAAAGTTGATATCATCATTTGTTTTGGTCTAAATTCTTTCATTGGTTTGATATGCTTTATTGTTTTATCATATATTTTAACTTTTATGTTACAAAAATATTCTAAATTTTCTTTTTATTTAGTATACTCATTTTATGGAAAAATCAATTATAAGTGTTGTCGGAAAAGACAGAGTCGGAATTATTGCTAGGATTTGTAGCTATTTAGCTGACAATGACGTAAACATCTTGGATATCACCCAAACTATTGTTGGTGGTTTATTTCAGATGATGATGATTTGTGATACTGATAAGTGCACAAAAGAATTTCATGTAGTTGCAGAAGAACTACACGGTGTTGGTGATGAACTTGGTGTTCAAATCAAACTCCAGAAAGAAGAAATTTTTGAAAAGATGCAGCGCATCTAGGAGGTGTTAATGCCAAGTCTACATGAAGTCGTTGAAACAAACGAAATGTTTGAAAAAGATAACTTAGATGTAAGAACAATTACTTTAGGCATAAGCCTTTTGAGTTGTATCGATAGTGATCTTGAAGTACTGAAAAAAAATATTTATGAAACAATCACAACAACAGCTAAAGATTTAGTTAAAGTTGGAAAAGAAATTGAAAGTGATTATGCAATTCCTATTGTTAATAAACGAATATCCATCACACCTTTAGCTTTTATTGGTGCATCTGCTTGTAAGACAAAAGAAGATTATGTTGAACTGGCTATTGTGCTTGATCAAGCTGCAAAAGATGTAGGTGTTAACTTTATTGGTGGTTTCTCTGCTATACCTGCTAAAGGTATGACAAGAAGTGAGGAACTTTTAATTAGATCAATTCCTCAAGCTATGGCAAAAACTGATTGTTTATGTGCATCCGTTAATGTTGGATCTACAAAAACTGGTATCAATATGGATGCTGTAAAATTGATGGGAGAAATTGTTAAAGAAACTGCAATTGCAACTAAAGATCATGATAGCATTGGTTGTTCAAAATTAGTTGTTCTTTGTAATGCTCCTGATGATAATCCTTTCATGGCTGGTGCTTTCCATGGTGTGACTGAAACTGACAATGTAATCAATGTTGGTGTTAGTGGCCCTGGTGTTATAAATGAAGCAATTCAGACAGTTAAGGGAAAAGATTTTACAGCATTGTGTGAAATTATCAAACAGACATCATTTAAAGTTACAAGACTTGGTCAATTGGTTGCTCAAGAAGCAAGTAAAAGATTGAATATTCCTTTTGGAATTTTAGATCTTTCTTTGGCTCCAACCCCTGCAATTGGTGATTCTATTGCTGAAATTTTAGAGAGTATGGGGCTTGAGGAAGTAGGTTGTCCAGGAACAACAGCAGCTTTAGCTCTGTTGAATGACCAGGTAAAGAAAGGTGGTATAATGGCATCTTCTTCAGTTGGTGGTTTGTCTGGTGCTTTTATCCCAGTCAGTGAAGACCAAAACATGATAAACGCTGCAGCAAGTGGTGGTTTATGCATTGAAAAGCTTGAAGCAATGACATGTGTATGTTCTGTTGGACTTGATATGATTGCTATCCCTGGTGATACCGAAGCAACTACAATTGCAGGGATAATTGCTGATGAAGCTGCTATTGGGATGGTAAATGCCAAGACCACAGCTGTAAGAATCATACCTGTAATAGGTAAAACTTTGGGTGATTCAGCTGAATTTGGTGGTCTTTTGGGTTTCGCACCAATTATGAAGGTGAACACAAAATCATGTGCAGAATTCATAAACAGAGGTGGAAGAATTCCAGCTCCAATTCATAGTTTTAAAAACTAACAGTATATTATTTTAAAAATAAAACACTCACATTTGTGATATGGTACCTTTGAAGTAGAAACAAAATTTAACTACTTCAAGGGTATTTTTTTTTGAAAGCATTTTGTTGTTTGTAGAAAATGATGAAGAGATCACTGAAAATTATATAGAGCATTCATTCAAATGTTTTGATATTAAGTTTTGTGGAATGCTGACGATGATGCATAAAAAAAGAGATACATAAATGCATCTCTTTTATAAAAATATGAAGTTTTTAAATTTAATTATCTAATAAAGCTTGTTGCCTTTTATGAATTCTCTTGTCTCTTTGAATATTACTGGACTCAAAAGAAGAAGAGCAATTATATTAGGAATGGCCATCAAACCATTTACGATATCTGCAATTGTCCAAACCTGAGATAAGGTAAAATAAGGTCCAATAAAAATTGCAATCATAAAAATTATTCTATATATTGTCTGCATTTTCTTGTTGTTGTTAGATAGATATGCAAGACATCTCTCACCATAAAAATTCCAACCTAGAATTGTTGTGAATGCAAATACCATAAGACAAATCATTATTATAAAAGCAGTTACATGATGAGGAAAAGGGAGTCCTGTTTCAAAAGCATATGATGTAACAGCAATTCCTTCCTTACCAATATTCCATGCACCAGTGATTACAATGGTAAGTCCGGTTATTGTACAGATTATTATTGTATCAAAGAAAGTACCTGTCATTGAGATAAGTCCTTGATGAACTGGACTCTCTGCTTTTGCTGATGCAGCAGCAATAGGAGCTGAACCAAGACCTGCTTCATTGGAGAATATACCACGAGCAATACCTTTCTGCATTGCAATGATCATTGTTCCAATAGCACCACCACTTACGGCTTTCATCCCGAATGCACTCTTCACTATTTCAACAATAGCTGCAGGAACAGCCTTAATATTGAATACAATGAATATGATACCAATTAGAATATAACTTACAGCCATAAATGGAACTATCTTCTCTGCAACTTTTGATATCCTCTTGAGTCCACCAATGATAACAAGACCAACTAAGAAAGTTAAAATCAAGCCAGTGATTGAGACAATAAGAGGGTACTGGTTTCCGAACATGCTTATTGTATGATTGTTGTTTGGATCAAAGAACATACCAGCTGCATTTGTTATTCCATTTACCTGAGTGAATGTTCCAATACCAAGAAGAGCAACACCAATTCCAAAAATAGCAAATAGGACTGCAAGAAATTTGAAGTTCTTTCCAAGTCCATATTCTATGTATGCAAAAGGTCCACCAGTCACACTGCCATCTTCATTTATCTTTCTGAAACGAATTGCAAGAAAGCCCTCACTGTATTTTGTTGCCATTCCAAAGAACGCTGCTACTATCATCCAAAAAAGAGCTCCTGGCCCCCCTTGGCATATTGCAGTTGCAACTCCTATCATATTACCAGTACCTATGGTAGCTGATAAAGCGGTGCATAGTGCAGCAAAAGAGGATATCTCTCCTTTACCATTGCTCTTGCCTTTGAAGGTGTTTTTCAAAGCTAGTCTTAGCTTGGAAATTTGGAGGAAGTGCAGTCCGATTGAAAGAAATATTCCTGTAACAAGAATTATAACTATCAGTGGCACTCCCCAAATTAAATTGTCTAAAGTATTTAGAAAATCTGACATAGTATAGTCCTTTTTTTTAGTTAAGGACGATACTAGCAAATTAAATAACTAATGAAAAGTGGTATTTTTCTATCATATTAATTATAATATCAAATTAAAATTAAAAAAAATAAGAATACATAAAAAAAAACTAAAAAATTTAGGTATTATTAAAATATTGTATATTTAATGAATAAATATGTAAAAAAATGATTATTTAGGATAAAAAGTAGTATAAAGCGATATTTAATTGTTTGCTGCATAAATTTATACAAAAATATAATATATTACTGCATGACTGATTTGTGTAAAAAATGACAGAAATTTATAAGTTTTTTTCCTTTCTTGTATAGTGGGTAATAAAAACAACTATTTTTTATAATTTATAAAACGTTTTTATTAATT